>Ga0233434_1000409_pt1 | contig 49630 bp, 44 predicted proteins | sample SI_122_August201_4_FD_182738 | JGI IMG/M metagenome (GOLD analysis project Ga0233434, IMG submission 182738) | Seawater microbial communities from Saanich Inlet, British Columbia, Canada - SI_122_August2016_120_MG | ecosystem: Environmental > Aquatic > Marine > Inlet | place: Canada: British...
AAGAACAAAAAAAAGGACGCCGTAGCGCCCGTCTTCATGCTGTAAGATTGTCTATGCTGTAAGATCGTTAGGGAGTAGCCGTTTCTCACCGCATCGCGATGAGAAGGGGTCTACTCCTTTTTCTTTTTGGCCACTTTCTTCACAATCTTCTTTTTCACAACCTTCTTCTTTTTCTTCTTTTTGACTGGAACTTTTCCATCGCTGTCGACGGGCAAGTGATCGTCATCTTCGTCGAAGCTCTCGGGAATGTCCTCCTCGGCGAACATGGCGCTCGCCTCCTCCAGTTCGATTTTCAACTGTGCCTCGTAGCGCTCAGTTTCCTCGGCCTCGGATAACACGGGCCAATCGAGAAAGAAGTCCTCCACCGCCACCGACAGCAGATCGGCCTTCAGGTAGCGCTCGAAAGTCGATGCGACAATGTGCGTCAACAGTGGCGGCAGTTCGGGATTTTCCTCGCGGGAAACTAGTTCGACCAACTCGTGCAGCAACAGCGTCTCAAAGAGATTTACTTGCTCGACACCGCCAACGGATGCCGTATCGGCGTCCCAGTTGGTGAGGGTTTTGCTCACACCGGGAATGACGTGAATTTCCGAGCCACGCTCGAAGGCGATGACACGTGCATCGGCCACGGGCTGCAAGGTCGTGCTGCGAACATCCTTAAACGGATGTCCAATCAATTGCAGGGGCTCTGTATTGGTCGGATTCAGTCGATCGGATAGAACACGCCCCGCCTGTGCCGGGCGTCCAACGATATAGTCGAGAATGCTGTCTGTGGTGGGGGCCCAGATCTGTGACAGTCGACGTGACCGCGACGTCGCGATCATTCTTGGATCTTCCTGATCCGTCGCTTCAGCAAAACAGTCTGAGATGAGCTTCTTCTTCTCATCGGGGCCGGCGCCAGCTCTAAACTTGAAGTCGCCCAATTTCTGCAGCACCTGCACACGATCTCGCGTCTCGGATCCGCAAAAATCGAGCATGGCATTGTAGAATGTCAGATAGCCATCTTCGTCAGTCCATGTGCGAAAGTCGTTCTGATTGCGCTTGAGCGAATCCATCTTGCCATAGATGCCGCGCATGATGTCGGCATAGGCACCTTCAGTACCTCCCGCATCCCTCTGGTCATACAGAATCTTGGGCTGCGGATCCTCATCAAATACGGCAACGACATCATCGGCCGGAAAAGTGCGCCCGGCATACCAAGGTCTGATCGGGGGGTGGCTCAAGCGGTGTCTCCGCAAACGACGAAGGGTTCCGTGAGGGGTATGTATCCCTCATTACACGAGGCAAAATCTTCCTCATGATGGATTCAGGCAATTTCTCCAAGATACATTTCATATCGAAGCTCAGCAAATCGCTTCCCAGCTTGGGAAGCTCTGATGACCGAAGGGCGAAGGCCATGTCTGTCATTGAAGCTTGCGGCGGCATGGGACGCGACGTTTGATAGTCTCCATGAGCAAGAGATCGACAGAGGATTCCTCAACTCAACAGGGTTTGCAGGTGGCGAAGATGGCGGCCATGAGCAAGTTGGCTGCTGGAGTTGCGCACGAAATCAACAATCCCTGTGGTGTGTTGTTGATGAAATTGAAGTTTCTGCTGTCGATTGCAGAGGAAGAGCGCCTCTCGTCGCGTGCCATCGCCACCCTGGACGTTGCGATACAGCAGACGGAGCGAATCGAAACGATCGTCGAGAGTCTTGTCCATTTCAGTCGTCCTTTGCAGGGCATGCCTGGTCCCGTCGATGTGAATGAGGCCATTCGGGCTGCCATCACGCAGTTGCAGTTGCCAGCGACCGTGACCGTGAGACAGAATCTGGCTGATCCCCTTCCAGTCGTCGTCGCCGATCCAGCGCAGATACAGCAAGTATTCACACACATAATGGATAATGCAGTGGATGCCATGCCCGATGGTGGACACTTGACGATCCTGAGTCGAAGGGAAGTCGACGCCGATCAAGTCGTCATCGAAATCGATGACACGGGTTCTGGGATTCCTGTTGATTTCGTTGATCGTGTTTTTGACCCCTTTTTCACGACGAAGGCCGTCGGTAGTGGGACGGGTCTCGGCCTAACGATCAGCTATGGAATCATCCAGCGCGCCGGCGGCCGCGTCGAGGTTGAAAGCGAACGGGGCAAGGGAACCCGCGTGCGCGTGATCGTGCCTGCGAGTGCATCGCGATGAAGGGAAGCATTCTGGTCATCGATGATGAGCAACCCATGCTGGAGGCGTGCAACGAAACCCTCGCCCATTATGGCTATGATGTCAGCATCTGTGCTGCCGCCGCCGAGGGTCTCGATCGCGCCCGTGACAGAGCTTTTGATGTCATCTTGCTCGACCTGAAGATGCCAGGGATGGATGGTCTTACCGCCCTGAACCACTTGCAGCAAATCGATCCCGAGGCGCGCAAGGTGATGATCACCGCCCACCCGACAATCTCGACGGCTGTCGATGCCGTACGTGCCGGTGCCTTCGACTATCTGCCCAAGCCTTTCTCGCCAGATCAACTGTTGATCACTGTCGAGCGGGCGATGGCCCAGAAGCGACTCGAAGAAGAGAATCAGAGGTTGCGCCAGGCCCTTGGTAGCGACATTGAGGTGGATGGCATCGTGACGCAGTCAACATCCATGCTGGCAGTGATCAATCTCATCAAACGACTTGCCGATTCTGAACCGAGTGTCGTTATCGAGGGCGAGACAGGTACGGGCAAGGAGTTGGTCGCTCGAGCCCTGCACCAAACGAGTATGCGGGCAGAGGGGCCTTTTCTGCCGATCGATTGTGGGGCATTGCCAGATCAATTGCTGGAAAGCGAGTTGTTTGGCTATGAGCGGGGTGCTTTTACGGGTGCCCAAACGCGACGTGTCGGACTATTCGAGGCGGCTCACGGTGGCACGGTGTTTCTCGACGAGATCAGCAATCTCGGCATAGATCTGCAGGCGAAACTGTTGCGCGCACTACAGGAGCGCAGTGTCCGCCGCCTGGGCAGCCAGCAGGCGATTGATGTCGACTTTCGTGTGATCTGTGCGGTCAATGAGAATCTCGAAGAGGCGATGAAGGAGGGGCGGTTCCGACAGGATCTGTTCTTTCGACTCAATGTTGTGACGATCTCGTTGCCGCCACTGCGTGAACGTGATGCAGATGTGCCGTTGTTGGCAGACCTCTTCCTGGCCCGACTCAACGAGGCGGGACCACGCGTGGTGAAGGGCTTTGCAGATTCGGCTCGACAGGCCCTGGGGGCTTATCCGTGGCCAGGAAATGTGCGGGAGTTGAGCAATGCCGTGGAGTCAGCCTTCAGTCTCTGTCGCGGCGAGGTCATCGAAATCGATGATTTGCCGCCCCGCTTGCGGGATCCGAATGGTGCCTCGAAAATCGATCCCGCTGCTTCCCTGGAGCAAGCGCGCGATCAGTTCGAGCGCGATTACGTGAAGCGCTTGCTCGAGCGGTATGCGGGGAATGTGACTCGTGCCGCGACGGCTGCGGACATTCATCGATCGACCTTCCAGCGTATCCTGCAGAAACACGCAATCCTCGCTGAGGAATTCCGTCAGGTGTCGCAATAACGCATCAGTGGTGCGTTATTGCGACATTGGCGTAATCTATTGATAATAAAACATTTGAGCGTAAGGGCTGGTTGAGGGCGACGCATGTCCGCGCCAATTTCATCGTCACCTGCCCGTAGTTAAAAAGTCCGGCCTGTCCCCCCAAGTGTATGGTACACAGATAGATAGGCGCTCCAGGTCCAAGTCTTCCCGCCCGTGGCACATCGATTGCATTAAGAAAGCCAAGCCTGCGGTGGTCATATCGACCACCAGGATGAAAACTTGGATCGCCGCGGATGGGGGGAGGGAATCGCTCCCAAGACACGGCCCCGCACCGAGCCGGATCTGCCCCGCATCGTGCGGCGGTCCAGCCATCCTGGAGGCACTGCCTGCAGTGGACGACCCATTCGCTACAGGCGGATGATGGCAAGGGATCTTCGCCGACACCTGCCATTTTCGATGATACACCGCGCTATATGATCCCTTCGGTGGCCCTCACCGGAGGGATCATTTGTTTGTCTCCGGCACACGGGTGAACCTAGGTTTGCCCCATCCCTGTCATCTGAACATGTCGGAGTTTCTTCATGGCATCGCATCGCCTGTCCCGCCAGCAGATTGTCTATCGCCTGGACCAGTCAATTCCCCCTGCCGTCGAAATCGATCCGGGTGACACGGTTTACTTTGAGACCTACGATGCACGCACTGGCTCGATTCTCAGTGACGATGATCTGTTAGATCACCCCCACCCGGTAGGTTCCAATCCGGCGACGGGTCCCGTATTCGTTCGCGGCGCAGAGCCCGGTGACGGTCTGTGCGTAACGATTGAATCCATCGACCTGGCGGAATCAGGATTCCTCGCGGTGAAGAAGGGTGAAGGACTCCTGGCGCATCGGGCCGATCACTTTGCAACACGGATTGTCCCCGTCAACGACGGCGTCGTGCATTTTGGTGATCTGCGATTTCCGGCAAACCCAATGGTCGGTGTCATCGGAACCGCACCCGCTGGAGACGGAATATCAACGTCCTTCGCCGGGCCCCACGGCGGTAACATGGACAATCGTTTCATCACCCAAGGCAGTCGTGTCCATTTGCCCGTCGAGGTGGAAGGTGCCGGTTTAGGCATCGGCGACATTCACGCCGCCATGGGCGACGGCGAGATCACCTTCATCGGTCTCGAGATCTGTGCCGAGGTGGCGGCGCGGGTCGATCTCGTGAAAGGCGCTGGTATCCGCAGGCCCCTGGTAGAGACCGATCACCATTGGGTGACCACGGGTGAAGGGGACGATCTTGGCGACGCAGCAAGAATGGCGGCCAACGAGATGGTGGATTTGTTGCAGGCTCGTCTCGAGCTGAGCTTCGAAGAGGCCTATATGCTCATGAGTGCCGCCGTTGATGTGCAGATCTGCCAGTGTTGTGAACCTGGGGAATTCCCCGTCACCACACGGGCCGTCGTCTCGCGCGACCTGGTTCCTTAGGTCCAACTAGCGGGTGAAGATCGTCCCACGTACGTATTCGCCCTCTGCGGAGGCGAGGAAGGTGAGTACGTGTGCGACGCCTTTGGGATCGCCGAGGGACTGGCGTGCCCCGACGACGGCGGCCTCAACATCTTCGCCACGTGACTGCGCACCTTCGGCAACATTCTTCAGTTTGAGCGGTGTCGCAATGCCCCCGGGGCATACCACGTGTATGCGCGAACCAGAAGGTCCGAGGTCATTCTCAAGATTATATCGCATGCCGTGTACGCCCGCTTTGCTCGCTGCATACGCATAGGAGGAGGAACCACCGTGCACGCCTGCGCCTGAGGCGATCAGCAAGACGACGGACTTGTCTGCCTGGCGCAGCAAGGGGGCCGCGAAACGCGTCGTGAGGTATGTGCCCTTGAGATTCGTATCAAGCGTCGCATCCCAATCGTCCTCGGCCAGATCTTCGATGCCCGAATACGCCCCCCGCAACACACCGGCGCTGCACACAAGGATGTCGACGCGTTCCTCCGTTGTGCCGATTCGTTCGAAGGTGGCACGGACCTGATCGGCATCACGAATATCGAGCTCATGAAATCGTGCCTGTCCGCCCGTATCTCGGATCCGCGCCTCTGTCGCTTGTCCATCCTCCTGGTTGGCATCCAGTATGTGCACGATGGCACCTTCAGCGGCGTATTGTTCAGCCGTGGCGCCACCAATGCCAGTGGCGCCGCCCGTAATGACGGCGATTCGATCTTCAAGGCGGTTCATGATGTCTCTTTCTCTTTGCCTGCGTCCGTATTCACATCGGCCAACAGGCCGGGAATTCCGGCCGTCAGGCCGCCGTCTACCGCGAGGGCTTGCCCGGTGATCCATGAGGCGTCATCAGAGGCCAGGAAAAGGATCGCCGCCGCAATGTCCTCAGCCTCACCCACTCGTCCCAAGGGATACCAGCGTGTGAGCTTCTCAAAGATTTGTGGATTCTCGGCCACGATTCCGTCCCAGATGGGTGTGCGAACCGATCCAGGGCACACGACATTTACCCGCACGCCCTGCGGCCCATATTTGACCGCCATATTCTGTGTCAGATTGATCATCCCGGCCTTGGCGGCAGAGTAGGCTTCCTGGCCTACAGCGGTCAAACCATTCACGGAAGAGACATTGACGATGGCACCGCTGCCACGCTCAAGCATCCCTGGCAGTATTTGCCGACTGACGAGATAAACGCTCTTGAGTACGACGGCCAGGTTGAGATCCCACGTCGATTCGTCGAAGGTGAGCAAGTCGTCACCCTCGGCGATGCCGGCATTGTTGACGAGCAGGTCGATGGCGCCGAACGCATCAAGAGCGCCTTGAGCCATGCCCTCTACTGAGGTCGCGTCCGACACATCGGCGGTCAGGGCAATGGCGTGTCCACCCTCGTCCGTGATCTGCTGTGCTGTCTCCTGCGCCCGCTCTGCTCGAAGGTCTGCCACCACGATCTGCGCGCCTTCGCGGGCAAGGCGGTAACACGTAGCGCGGCCAATGCCGGAGCCGCCACCGGTTACCAATGCACGTTTGTCTGCAAATCTCATGGTCTCTCCGTCAATATGTTTTCGGTCAGTCGCGCCCGCAGATGACGAATTCGTCCAGCTGCCGACTCCAAGCGACTGCGTTCGAGGCGTCCTGTCGTGATGGCGTCGGTGATGATGTCGATCGCCTGCTCGACAATAGTTTCCTCATAACTTCCTTGATTTGCCAAAGCGAGCATATCCACACCTGAATTCAGGGCACCGATAATTGCCTCGGCCAGGCCGTATTGTTTGGTAATTGCCCCCATACCCATGTCGTCAGAGATGACGACACCATCGAAGCCCAACTCATCGCGAAGCAGCTTGTCGATGATTCTTCCGGAGATCGTAGCCGGCACCTCGTCAAGCTGGGAATTCACGACATGTGCTGTCATCACCGCGTCGACGAGTCCCTGCTCGATGAGTCGACGGAACGGGATCAGTTCGTCTCGCGACCATGTTTTCGTCACATCCGTGAAACCCACATGCGAGTCTTCGTGGGACGAGCCATGACCCGGAAAGTGCTTCAAGCAGGTCAGGATGCCCCGATCACGATGGGCACGAACAAAGGCCGCCGCATGTTCGGCCACCCATTCCGGGTCAGCGGAATAGCTGCGCTTCTTGCTGCCAATCACAGGATTGTCCGGGTTCACATCGACATCGACGCACGGTGCCAGATTCAGATTAATGCCAGCCCTGGCAAGTGTATCGGCGATGCCGGCAGCCGCCTCGTAGGTCTGTTGGGGGTCGCCGGTGCCCAGGTCCCGAGCTGACTGCGTCGCGGGGTAGCCGTATTGCTCCTTCAGACGGCAGACGAGGCCGCCTTCCATGTCGATGGCGATCAGCAGTTGTTGAAAAGGCGAGGCTGCATGCAATTGCTGACACAGGTCGGCAACCTGAGTTGGAGACTCCACATTACGTCCCAGAGTAAGACCACTCGGCCCATCGACATCGAATAGAACGACACTCCCTATACCTGCGGAAACCGCCGTAGAGACCATGTCTTGTGGCTGCACTGTAAGACCGCGAAAGCCGAGCATCAGCACCTGCAGGATCGACGAGCGCAGTTCGTCATCTGCCTTCACACTCAGACCTCCGCCCACAGCTTCTGTACGCACGTGGCCACGTGACGCCCAAGCAGGGCGCAGCCTTCGGCGCTGAAATGTACGCCATCCTCCTGCAAGAGCTCGTCGCGCCCCGCTGTCTCGATCACGCTGTTCAGATCATGGATGGCTACCCCACGTTTCTGTGCCTCATCTTGCGCGATGACATTATAGGCATCCACGTCGGCACTGAATCGGTCGAACCCCTTGCGATCATGGTGCCAGGTCTCATTCACCGGTGTCGTCGTTGCCCAGACAAGAGGGGTGCCGGTAGCCAATACCGTCTCGAAAATGTGGATCAGATTCTCTCTGTAGGCAGATTCGTCAACCTGCGCCCGATTGGAGTCGAAGGCCTTCTTGATGTCGTGTAAACCGCAATTCAGGTGCACAACATCGCCACGACCTGTCTCGAGCCACTGCGACAGGTGTTCTCGGACCTTGCCACTATCGCCACCATTGGCGTCGGGTCCCCACACATGGGCGATGCCATCCAATGCGGTTTCTACGTGTGCCTGGTATCCCATACGGATGGAATCACCTATGAGGATCGCTGTCTTCATACTCACTTTCGCTGATGAAATTCAAAACGACGATGCTGACCTCTTGTCAGCATCGCCGTAAAGGTGTCATGAAGTGGGGAATGGACTCAACTGCGTGGCTTCCACTCCTCGTAGTATTCCCAGTTGGTGATCTGCGACAACTCCTGGAGCTCGTCCGTGCGCGTCTGCAGAGCCGAGCGTACTACATCCCCTATGGAGAGCATGCCAATGAAGTCGCCCTCTCGATCGATCAATAGATGCCGCAGACGCAGGCCCAGAAATTTGTCCATCAATTCGAAGGCCGTGTCGGTGTGTGGCGCATACCGCAAGCCGACCGTCATGACCTCACTCATCTGTGTCGTGGCCGGGTCGAAGGTCGGATCAAGCGTATTGCGAATGAGGTCACGCTCCGTGTAGATACCCACGATACGTGTCCCTTCCTTGATCAGAATTGATCCTACTTTGCTCTCGACCATGCTCCTGAGAGCATCAACAACGACTGCTTCCTCCGCCACCGAAATCAACTCCCCACCCTTGCCCTGGAGGATCTGTTCCGCCGTTTTCACGTCCGTCGCCATAGCTGGCTCCTTGCGTGACGGGTGATAGTGCGTGGCCACCAGAGGATGTCCACACGTCAGGGAACGATAGGGCTTGTCAGGCCTGTTTCCAATGAAAAGCCTGTCATCCTCCGAAAATCCTGTCATCCTCAACGGAAAATCTGTGGATGCCTGTAGATGAGTGTCATTAGCTGCGACGAAAGATGATGAGATGGTGATGGTCACGGCGGACCTCGAATATCCGCTGCAGGGCCTCGGCATAGGCAGTGGTTGCTGCCGGCTGGCCATTGATCTGTTCGATCTCGATCTGTCGCAAGGGTGATAACGTGCGTGTGAGCAGGTGGTCGAGGGGGGCTAGATATTCGGCCAGACGTGAATCATCTGCGTCCACGTCGATCTCAAGGACACGGCCGTGTCGTTGTGATGACAGGACCCTCGTAGCACCTCGATAGACGAGGTGATTGCTCGCAACTCGTCGTGGTAGGCGCGAGCGCAAATCTGGCAGCGGTAGCCCGCACATAGATGCGGGGTCTGTTGCACATATCCAGTACACAGCGTCTTCAGGCAGACCACGCGACAGTTGCCGGAAGGCTCGGTGACTCATGAACTGCGGACCAGGAATCCCACTAAAGAAGTGACCAGCCAGGATTTCGCCTGACAGCTCCATCAAGCGCAGAGAACGAAAGATTCGCGCCCACCGAAAATCGGCGACTTCACGCAGCAGCAGCTCTCGAAACAGGATCCCATAGCGATCCAGCAATAAACGCACGCGATCCTTGTTGCGCTCTTCCTCTTCGAGCCGATCCGCTGCCACTTCAGGTTCTGGCAATAGCTGCCAGTTGCCAGGATAAGCCAGCGAGCCACGCCACCTACCCGTGGGGCGGCGTGATGTGGCACGTGTCAAACGACCAGGTCTGTGTGGCGCCACCTTCGGTGTATCGGCTGCGGCACCCGCCCCGGCGCCAAACTTTGTTTCAATGCCTCTGCGCAGCGCAGACACCGTGTCATTGGTGATCCGTCCCGACCAAACGCCCTGCCACAGTTTTTCCACCAAGGGATGCAGAGACATTCCCGTCGCACGCTGCAGCATTTGAATGTCGTAGCGACCGAAGGGATCCGGAAACAAGGCAGACACGTCATCGACGGGCACAGCCGGTCGCGCCTGCTCCTCCTGCTCGGCGGACGCTGGAGGGTCGGATGCGGCTTCTTCTGACTCATCATCGCTGACCGGCGTTCCAGCACCGAGCAGGTCGATATCTGGTTCGAAGCAGAAAGCGACTCGTTCGCTGCCGCATCCGAGCCAACGAAGATTGGATTCCTGCAGGACGCCATCGAGCATCGATGTCTGGTAGGTTTGCACACGTGCCGGTAGAAATTCGCTTTCCCATTGCGCCGCCGGAGCGCTATAACACAGCAACTGTTCCATTCGACGTGTCAGCCCCTCTACGTCTTGTTCGGGCCGATGCAAACTATGAAAAGAGGCGAGGAACAACCCAAGGTGCTCGACGGGCAACGCTTCGAACTGTGGCGACGCATCGGCGCGGGCCATACGCAGAAGGGATTCGAAGTTGGCACTGTCACATACTTCATCGTCTGCAACGGCCCCTTCCGTCAGCTCTCCCGACACGAGTGCCTGCAGATCAGCAAGCTCATCGACAATCTGTGTTAACTGTATCTGTTCGATGCCAAGGCTATGGGCTAGACGCCCGCGTGACATGGGGCCATAGTACGCGATCCAGTCAGCGATGAGCTGCGTCAGAGGATCTACAGCCAGATCGTCTTGTTGCTCAGGATCAGGAATCTCAATGTCCACCGTTGCACCATCGAGATTGGTGAGACGGGCCTTCGACCACCATGGGAGCGCCACGGATAGCCGGCCAAGAGCCTGGCGAGCGACGACGCCTGTGTCGCTCAGACGGGGGCTGTGCAACTGGAGGAGTCGATCCTCGACATTCAACAGTTCGTCGCGATCCGTCCCATCGGCGACAGCTGCGTCGACGAGGGCGGCGAATTCTGCCCCTGGCAGGAGCAGGCGTTCATCGACCCAATCGATCAACTCTCGTGCCGAAGATGGGGCATAGCCCGGAGACCGACGCTGGCGTTTGATCTCGAATGTTTCGATCACAGCGACTGGCACCGTCGGCCGCAGTCCCGGAGTGAAGACAACCTCCTTCAGCAGGTCGCCGCGCAACTTGGATGTGGGCGAGCCACTCAGCGTGTCGTTGCCATACATGTACTCGTTGACCTGACTGAAAGCGACAGACTGGGCAAATGGACTTGGGCGCGTCGAGCGCACCTGCGTCCATTGGATCTGGCCTGTCTCCATCTGTGTCAGCAGCGATTTGAGTGCGTCAATTTCGAACTCATCCTGCAGGCAGGATCGCCATGACTCGACAAGGATCGGAAAGTCTTCGTAGCGCATGACCGCATCCAGCAATTTCTGCGACCGCAGTCGGCTCAACCACAAAGGCATGCGCTCGTTGAATGAGCGTCGTGTCAGTAGCAGCGCACGTTGTGCGCATTCACGAAAACGGGCGCCAAAGAAACCGGATGCTTCCAGTCGCAGGCGCAACAACTCTTCGAGACGGGCAGACGTAACGAGCGACAGAATCTCCTCCGCTGTGGCATCTGCGGGGAGCACGAGGAGAATGCAGTCATTGGAAGAATGCACCTCGAGTCGTGTGCCAAAGCGTTCCTCCCAGGCAGCATCCATGGCAAGGGAAAAAGGCCGATTGACGCGCCCACCCCACATGGTGTGCAAGATGACCTGGTTGCCGGCATATCCATCGGGACCGGCGCTGACGAATTCGACCAACAGATGATGCCGATGCGGCAAAGGCATCCCTGTATGCTCGGTCTGGCGCGCCAGGAAGTCGACAAGTTGTCCAGCGGCGACTTCATCCATACGATGCGCGTGTTGTAGTCGCTGGGGCAGGGCCGGTGTGCCGAGTTCTGCATCCGCGATCTCGAGAAACTCGCCAATCGCGCGCGAGAAGTGATAGTCGCGATTGGCACCCTCACCCTTCCAAAAAGGCAGATCAGCATTCTTCGGCGCCCCGGGCGTGACGAAGACATCATTGTGGGTGATGTTGCGGATGGTCCAACTCTGTGTGCCCAGGGTAAAGGACTGTCCTTCGGAGGACTCCCAAACGAATTCTTCGTCCAACTCGCCGATGATGGCGTTGGACTCAGCGTGACGCATGCGGAACAACCCACGATCAGGTATCGTGCCGCCAGACATATAGAGGTCCTGCATGGCACCCTTGCGCACTTCCACGGTGCCATCCAGGCGGTCGAAGCTGAGTCGTGGACGCAGCTCGTGCACCCGGCTGCCAGCATAACGTCCGGCAAGCATGTCGATGACGAGATCGAATTGCCGTCGACTCAGATGTCGATAGGGAAAACTCAGGCAGATCTCGTCGTAGAGACCATCCACATCCCAATCTTCGGTTCCTACCATCGAGATGATGATCTGACTCAGGACATCGAGGGCACCCTCGATCGGTCGAATGGCTTCTATGTCATGTTCGTACAGCCGTTCGGCGAGAACGGCGGCTTCGAGGAAATCGTGCGAATAGGTCGGAAACAACGTGGCGCGGCTTACGACACCGACCTGGTGTCCCGCACGCCCCACGCGCTGAATGGCAGAGGAGATCGACGGCGGCGACTGGGCCAGCACCACCTCGTCGAGGGCACCAATGTCGATGCCCATCTCCAAGGAGTTAGTGGCGACGATTGCCTTCAGTTCGCCCGCCTTCAATCGAGTTTCCACGACTTCACGGATCTCGCGGGAGAGGGAGCCGTGATGAGCATATGCCAACGGTCGCTCGTGCTCATCATTGAGCATCAATGTGAGTTTCTCGCACAGTCTGCGAGCGTTGGCAAACACGAGGGTTGAACGATTGTTGCTGATGATTCCCTTGAAGACTTCCACCAGGGCAGGCCAGACGGAGTCATCGTCCTCGGCCTGGTCGATCGCGGTCTGCGGAAACCGCACGCGGACATCATACTCTTTCGACGTCGTGGATTCGACGATCTGTACCTGACGAGGTCGCCGACCATCACTTTCTCGCTGTAATCCGCCGACGAATTCGGCAATTCGATCCAAGGGGCGAACCGTCGCCGACAGGGCGATACGCTGGAAGTCTCCCGACAGACGCACGAGACGATCGACGGCGGTGATCAGATGCACACCACGCTTGCTGCCGACCACGGCGTGGATCTCATCGAGTATCACCGACTGCACGGTGCCCAGCATGCCACGTCCGCTCTTGGAGGACAGCAGCAGGTTGAGGCTCTCCGGCGTTGTAATCAGAATCTCCGGCGGTTGCCGCAGCATGCGCCGCCGGTCTTCCGGTGGTGTATCTCCGGAACGTGTCATCGGACGGATGAGGGGAAAGGCTATCCCGTCGGCTTCGAAGTACTGAGCCAGTTGCTCGAGAGGCGTGAGCAAATTGCGACGTATGTCGTTGTTGAGCGCTCTCAGTGGCGACACGTAGAGCACACTTGTGTGGCCTACGGGCCACTGACCCGTAATGAGCTGGTTGAGGGCCCACAGGAAGGCCGTGAGTGTCTTACCCGATCCGGTTGGCGCCGTGACCAATACGTGTTCATTGGCGGCAATGTGAGGCCATGCCTTGGCCTGTGCGTCTGTGGGTGTGCCAACCTGTTCGCGGAACCAGCGTTGAAGGGTCGGGTGAAATGGCTCGAGGGCCTGTTCTATCGTGTCCCGACCTACAGCAGGCAGCTCTTCTGCCTCAGGTGGCATCAGTCCGCCTCAGGCCGCGCAGGATTGCCCCAGTGACCATCCGCATCGGCACCGGCGATGACGACGCCTTTGCCATTCCAGCCGAGATGAGCGCGAACCTCTGTGCGGCAGTAGCGAAGAGTCAATCCGCAGCGGCGACGATCGGAGCGATTTTCGTTGGAACCGTGCAGGAGCAGGTCTGAATGGATAGACATCTGTCCTGCTTTCAGTACCACATCGTATGGTTCACCGAAACGCTCGACTGCATCGACGGTCTGATTCAGGACATTGTTCTCCGACGAGTCACTCTCGCGATAAGGGAGGTGGCCTTGGACATGACTGCCAGGGATGAAACGCATGCAGGCGTTTTGGCTATCGGCAGCGTCGATGGCGAGCCACACCGTCACGGTTCGTGACGGTGTAATGGGCCAGTAACTGGCGTCCTGATGCCAGGACACCGTCTTGCCGTCTTGCGGCAGTTTGCAGAAAAAGTGGGAGCCCCAACCCACGAAGCTTTCTCCCAGTAGATCACTTACCGGTTTCGTGATTCGCGGATGACACAGCAAATCGTGGACTCGCCCGTGACGCTGGTGCGCGGAACTGATCGAATACTGGGACTCACCATCTGCCATCACCCGAGCCAGCAGTGCATCGAAGTATTCGCGTATGTCGGCGATTTCTCCTGGATCGAAGACAGGCAGAGGAGACAGGTAACCGAGTCGATTAAAGGTGTCGATCTGCTCTGGTGTGAGAACGGTCGGGTTGGACACACCGCATGGATGGAACGACAGGTCTCGATCCATCTGTGTCAGGAGCTCATCTGTAATGGCCGTGTAGTGTGTTGGTGTTGACGATGAGGAGTCGTCAGGCATCTGGTCGTTGGTCATCTGGGTCTCTTCTGGTAGTGGGGCACTAACCAGAACGAAGGGCGGCACTGGAACCGATGCAACAGGGAAGGAGATTCGAGTCGATCAATTCGCGGCGGGGCCAATACCTGCGTGCAGGCCTTGCGTTTTGCGCTCTATTCCCACACAATGGGCTGCACCACGATGCCCAACCTTCCAGAAGGAACCAAGCGCATGGGATCCAGCAAATACGACGAACCCCTGACCGAGCAAGAGAAGGTTCTGTTTGACCTGAAGGGCTACCTGCTGTTTCCGGCGGTCCTCACGGAGCAAGAGATGGCACCGATTCGTGAGCAATGCGAGTCTCTGCGCCAGGATCCCGAGAAATTGCCGGCGTCGGATCGCGTTCTACCTGGCGGAGCGGCGAGTGCGCTCATCGACCATCCCGCAGCAATACGCGTACTGCACCAGATCATCGACGAGGATACGGAGAAGCTGCGTTGCGAGAACACCTTCCTCGCCTATCGCGAGCGCGGGGACTCGCACAAGGGCTGGGATCCACACGCCGGTGGCAAGTCGGTGAATCCCAACTATTCCTACCAATACCACGATGGCAAGATTCACGCCGGGATGACGCGCGTTGTATGGGAACTCAATGGCGTCGAGAAGGACAAGGGCGGCACGGCGCTGATTCCGGGGAGCCACAAATCCAACTACCGCAAGAAGCTCCCATTGTTTGACGATCGCGACTCAGGCGTATGGGAGAGCTACGAGTGTCCACCCGGCTCGCTACTGATTTTCTCCGAGGCGGTTCGTCACTCCTCGTGCCCCTGGGAGCAGGACACACCACGGATGGCGCTCTTCTTTTGCTACAACCACATCAACGTTCGCCATCACAAGCCACGCGTGACGGACGAAATGCTGGCGGCTCTGACGCCGGAGCGACGGCGCTTTTTCAACGAAGTCTATCATCCGCAGTTCGATCGCTAACCAAGTTCTGGTCGCGCGACGGTGTCGCAGGAAGTCGATCAGTGACACGACCCAAGTCATGGCAGGTATAAGCTGCACGAAGAGTCAGCATCTCCCGCAGGAAATCGGCTCGCCGGATCCTTTTACTTCTTCTACTACGCAGCCATGGCGGCCCTGTCGCCTTTCCTTGTCCTGCACTACGAGCAACTGGGCCTTGATGGTCGTCAGATGGGTCTGCTCGCCGGGATCCCGCCGGCACTGATTCTAGTTGGTGCCGCTGGCTGGGGTGCCCTGGCTGACGCGAGCCAACGGCACCGGGTTGTGTTGGCTGTCGCTATTGCCGGGACGATCGCCGCCGTCGCCGCCCTGTCCGTGGCACAGACATTTTCCTGGCTCATTGCCATCGTCATTTTCATGGCCCTGATGCAGTCGCCGATTACACCCCTGGTAGATTATTCGGTTCTACATGCGCTCGGCGAACATCGTGACCGCTACGGTCGAATCAGGATCTGGGGAGCCATCGGCTGGGGGGCCTGTGGTCCCATCGCTGGACATCTGGTCGAACATTTCGGGTTGTCCGCTTCCTTCACTACCTATCTGGCACTCTTCGCGATTTGCTTCGGCATCGCTCTGTTTCTGCCCATTGCCCACGTCCGTGTCCCGGCCTTCTGGTCGGGTCTGCGGACGCTGGTTGGGGATCGACGCTGGCGACTCTTCCTTTTTCTGGCTTTCGCCAGTGGCGTCGGTCTTTCCGTCGTCCACCATTACCTATTTCTGTATCTGAAGGGTATCGGTACCCCACGATGGATGATGGGGTATGCCCTGACGATCGGTACGCTCAGTGAAATGCTCGTGTTTTTCTACGGCGATCGACTCCTGGCTCGCTTTGGTCGCCAGCGCCTGCTGGTGCTCAGTATGGCTGCAGGTGTTGTCCGTGTCGCCGCGTATTCGTTCATCGATACGCCTGTGATGGCTCTGTCCGTGCAGATCCTTCACGGTCCCACCTTCGCGTTGCTCTGGGTGGCGGGCGTATCCTACGCGCATGCCCTGGCGCCGCCCGGTCTCGGGGCGACGGCACAGGGACAATTCGTCGGCGTGAACTTCGGGCTAGGAGGAGCCGTGGGGGCGCTGATCGGTGGATCTGCGTTCGAACACTTCGGGTTAGCCATGATGTATCGAGGTGCAGCCATCTGGCTGATCGTGGGGCTGGCCACTTACCTTTTGGCACATCGTATCATGATCCCTGCAGGTAAATCATCCGTCGAATCGACAGCATGAATCCATGACCGACACAGTGAACAAACACGAGATGCGGGTCGTGGCCCTGAAACGCAGTGGCCACCACGCGATTATTCAATGGATGTATGCCAACGTTGGTGGGGGATATCTCTTTCTCAATCAGTGTCGCCCCGGCGTGAATCCCTTTGATCTGAAGCACATCTCCAAAAAACCCGAGCGTCGATTCATCTCGAACATCGAGGGGATCACGCCTGAGCAGTCCTGTGCCGGTCAGCATGTGCCCAAGAGTGCTCTCATCTACAACTACGAGCATCACTGGCTGCATGAGATTGCGGCACCGATCCCCGAACACATTCGGCAGCAGTGGGTCGGTGTGTCGGCGCGGCAGACGGACATCTTGGCGCTGCGCGATCCCTTCAACAATCTCGCCAGTCTGTTGAAGGTGTACTACTCCGGCACCAAATACAGCGTGCGTTTACTACAGCGCTCTGTCGAATTGTGGAAGCAATACGCTCACGAGGCGCTGGGGCACACCGATCACCTGGCGCAGAGGCTGACGATCAACTACAACCGCTGGTTTGTGGACGATACCTACAAGGCTGAGTTGGCACGTCGTCTCGAGCTCTCAGGGGCTGAGGCTGGACTGCAGGAGGTCGCCAAATGGGGCTCAACGAGTTCCTTCGATGGAACCCGTCTCGATGGCCAGGCGGCACAGATGAAGGTTCTGGAACGCTGGCAGCATTTTGCCGACGACCCCCTCTATCTGCGGTTGGTACGAGATGAGGAACTATGGGAGCTGTGCGAGATGATTCATGGGTTGCCCACCGGTGTCGAGCGCCTGCGATCGAAAAACCACATCGTGGCTCCCGAAATGCCCGCAACTGCGTGGGTGCCATCTCTGTTTCTGGGCAAGGGCCGCCAACTACGCAATCGATGGCAGCAGTGGCGCACGAAGCCGGCAGATCTGCCACAGACCGACTAACCCGTGGGTGGCTCCTGGCCAAATTGACTCAGTACATGGTAGGCGACGACGCCGAGACTCACATGCACATTGAGTGAGGCGCCCTTGCCCAGCATGGGCAGGTAGACGGCATCATCACAGGCGGCGAGGGTGCGATTGGTGACGCCATGGTCTTCGTGGCCCATGACCAACGCAAGTTTTGCAGGATAGTCGAAGCGATCAAAACGCTTGGCATCCGTGGCGATTTCCACAGCGACGGCTCCATAGCCCTCATCGCGCAGATCTGCCAGCGCCGTGGCGGCGTCTTCCACATACTCCCAGCTGATTCGCCGGTCGCGTCCCCGGCCGACCTTTTTGATCAACGGGTGGGGTGGGCAGGTCGTGATTCCCGTAAGGATCATGCGCCGGACACCGGCTGCATCCGCGATGCGGAAGGCAGACCCTACGTTGATCGGGTCCTGCATGTCCTGCAGCACGAAGACCATGTCGAGACGGCTGGGTGCCTCGATCGTGCGCAGAAATTGATTCAGCGCTTTGCCACGCAGTTGTCGCACAGGGCTTTAAGTGACCGAGCCCTGGCCGCGCGGTTTGATGATCATCTCCTCGATCACAACCCGCGACGGCAGGGTGGCGACAAACATCACAGCGTGGGCGATATCCTCTGGCTGCAACATTCGTGCTTTGCGTTCGTCCGTGACCTTCACGGGTCGTTGGTCAAGAATCGGTGTGTTGATCTCACCAGGTGACACGACACAGGCACGGATACCGTGTTTGGCCTCTTCGAGATCGACCATCTTGGTGAGCACCGACATGGCATGTTTGGCGGCAGAGTAAGCCACACCACCCAGCACACTGGGGGCACATCCGGCCATCGAGGAGACCGCGATGACGACACCATCCTGCTGGGTCCGCATGTGCGGCAATACGGCGTGGATCGTGTTGTAGGCACCCGTGGCGTTGATGTCCATGACCCGATCCCAGTCACCTGGGGTCAACTTCTCCAAGGTGCGATCCGCGATGTTGATACCGGCATTGTTAACGAGTATGTCGATGCGGCCAAACTCGTCGACTGTCGCATCGACGATCTGTTGCATGCGCACACGATCGGTCACGTCCCCTGCAGCTGCGCGAGCATGAACACCAGCTTCTGCGCAGGCAGTTGCCAGCTTCTTCTCGTCCCGGCCGATGGCGGTGACGTGAGCCCCCTCGGCGACAAAACTCGCGACGATGGCGGCTCCAGCACCTGAGCCACCTCCTGTTACGATGACAACCTTGTCCTGCAATTTCACAATCACTCTCCTGGATGGTGATAGAAAGACGATCTACTGTTCAGGATTATTCGACCGGTTCGTCGCCAAAGACCTGTGTTCGTTTCATCACCCGTCGCTGTTGGTCGGGGAAGCCCAACCGACGATGCATTGTGGGGCGATTGTCCCACATGAGCAGGTCGCCGACGCGCCATTCATGGGTCCAGACGAAGGCGGTCTGGTCCATGTGCTGATAGAGTTCCAGCAGCAGCTGGTCGCTCTGTTGAGCCGCAAATCCGTCAATGTGACTCGTCAGGTGTGGACTCACGTAGAGAGACTTTCGACGGGTCTCTGGATGGGTGCGGACAAGGGGATGACTGACGATTCCAGGAGGATTTTGCTCTTCCACATGGTGCCTGTGAACGGCTCTGAGTGTGGACAGATACTGGCGCCTGTCGGGATCCAGCGCATCGTAGGCGGCACGGCAGTCACAGAATTGCGTTTGCCCACCTTGCAGCGGGATCTCCAGGGCCTGCAATAGTGAAATGGTGCCTGGATGGGACAAGTAAGAAAGGTCTGAGTGGAAGTCGACGGTCTCTGAGCCGAGTGCGCCGATAGGCTCGCCATTTTCTTTGACGTTGGAGATGATGAAGATCTCCTGCACCTGTCGATCCCGTTGTTTGCGCACATGTGCGCGGGCAGCACCGAAATAGTTTGTGAAGCGGACCTGATCTTTGTCGCTGAGTGGCTGGTCAGGAAACACGAGCACGCAAAAGTCCAGCAGTGCCTGGCGCAATTCGGTCACCGTTTCGCCTGCCAGAGACTGCGACAGATCGAGTCCGCTGACACGAGCCCCCAAGGGCCCCCCGCAAGACTCGACGTGTGGCTGCAATGTCATGCGTTGTCGTTGATGTGACACGTGTCATAGGCAGCGCGCAGGGCTGTAACAGGATCTGCCTTTGGTCGAAATTCATGGCCGACGAAACCGTCGTAGCCAGAGCGTTGGATCGCTGCCATCACGGGTGGATAGTAGATCTCCTGCTCAAGGTCCAGATCCTGGCGCCCCGGGTTGCCAGCTGTGTGGTAGTGACCGAACCACTCGCCATACGTGTCGATCGTGCGGATCAGGTCGCCTTCCATAATCTGCATATGGTAGATGTCATAGAGGAGTCGCACGTGCGTCGAATCGACGCCGCGGCACACTTCGACGCCCCATGGCGTACGATCACATTGATAGTCGGGGTGATCGACTTTGCTGTTGAGCAATTCCATACACAGGGTCACACCCGCCGTCTCGGCGGCATCCTTCACTCGCAGCAGCCCCATGATGCAGTTGTCACGCCCCTCCTGCTCGGAGCGTGACTCACGATTGCCACTGAAGACGATGAGCGAGCCAATGCCCCATGCGGCAGCTGCGGCGATCTTGGCCAGCAGTTCGGCTTCGATCCGATCATGATTCTCGCGCTTATTCAATCCATCAGGCAGCGACGCGTGGCCGACGACGCAGGCAATGTCGAGACCGCAATCCTTCACTTGCTGCCAGTGCTCCTCGGGCAACATTTCAATAGAGGCATAGCCGATTTCAGCGGCGGCCTGAATGAGTGTCGTTGCGGACAGGTCACGGCGAAGGAAATTGCCGAAACAGACGGACTGACGGATTTGGCTCACGCCGCTTCTTCCCGGGCCCGGCGTGCGTCATCCAGGATGCCGACACGTGGACAGAAGGTGGGGTCTGCATAGTCGGGTTGGTCATCGACTTTGCGAACCAGATGATCGTTGGAGTGCTGGGCCAGATCGCCATTGTCATTGCGTCGTTCGACATGGCGATTGGCGCCTGGTTGCAAGTGCAGGGCGATCGAACGGCGGGGTTGATCGGTGTAGTTCGCTGCACTGCCATGAATCGTGCGACAATTGTGAAAGCTGACCTGACCGCGCTTCATCACAGCGGGCGTTTTAGAGACGGGCGCACCGCCCGTATTGAATTGCTTCTCCAAGCCTTCGAGGTCACTGGAGAAAAAATTGAGATGGTTGTTCTGCGGCCATTCGTGCGAACCATCAACGAAAGAAATGGTGCCGATGGACTCGTCCATGTCTGTGAAGGGAATCCAGGCAGTGAGCATCTGCGGTGACGAGCAGGTCCGCCAATAGCCAAAATCCGTGTGCCAACCAACGGCCTGGGGTGCTTCGGGGGACGACGGAGGCTTGTAGAGTAGCTGGTCATGCCACAGACGCACGTCATCTTCGGCGAGCAAGGCGCCGATCGCGCCAAGTATCGGCTTCTTCAGCAGAGCGTCGAGTTCCGGCACCAACAGTGTCGAGTAGTCATTCTTGCGCAACTGATCGAGACCCACGTCCTGCCACCAGGCCAGCTGATAGGTGCCGCCATTGGGCAGGTCGATTTGTTGTTTGTCCAATGTGGCGTAGTAGCGTTCGGATGCTTCGATGGCGGCGTCGAGTTCGCCATCACTGAACAGGCTGCGCGAAATGTACCATCCGCAGCGCCGGTATTGCTCGACTTCCTCCTCAGTAGGCAGCAAGTCGGTGTCGAGTTTGGCAGTCGGTGTCGTCATGTGCGTCTGGCGTCGTCTTCGAGAAGTGGTTTCGCGTGGCTCTGCGCCACAAGCAAGCGGTGTGGCCCGACGTCGTCAATCGTCGGTGGCTGCCAGATATCGCAGCTGAAATCGGGCGACCTCGTCCTGATCGTTCAGGCGTAGAATACGCTCATAACAATCACGCGCGGTCTCCCCATCGGCGCGCCAGCGGGCAAGCCCCGCCAGCCCATGCAGCAAATCGACACGGTCTCCGAGTCGTTCCTGCAAATGCTGCAATCGCATTTCTACGTCCACAAGATACTCCGGGCCAGATGCTTTGGGTGGACCCCCAACCATCCGAGCGACGAGGCCAAACATGGCGAACAATCCACCGGGGCCGACACGACCCCGAGGTGGTTCGGGTCTCTCGGGAAGGTTGCCCAGCGTCGGTGCCGCCGCTTCAAGGAATGCGGCCAGCGCCAGCTCTGGCCGATCCAGTTCCAACAGTACGACTCCGTGGTTGTAGTGTACGGCTGCCTGGGCTGGATCAATCCGAGCCAATTGCTCGTACACAGCCAGTTCGGCCTCGCGGTCGGCGCCAGTGGCCAGTTGTGTCGCCTCGCGTTTCAGCTGACGGAGAGATTGTCGACTGATCCCAAGGGCTTCTTCAGCAGCTGTGAGTTCTGCCTGGGGCACCAGAAGCGTGATGTGATGGTCCCCTTCGGGCGTGAAAAGGGGAGAGCGGACGATGTGAACAATTCCCGCAGTCGTGAGTCTCTGTGCCGCCTCGAGCACGACCTGCGCCTCCTCTGAGCGGGCGACGGTCTCCCAGTCATCGAGGTGTTGTGCTGGCCCTGCCAGAGACTGCCAGGATGTCAGCAGCAGGAAGTTGCCAAGCAGCTCATGTGCTTTTTCGTCACTGTCGACAAGATAGGATTCGCCATACTCATCCTCGTCGTAGTGGTGGAAGACCCACCCCCAGCCTTCGTGCTGGATCACCATCGTCTCTTCGAGAGCGTGGCTGACGGCAGCAACGGCATGCAGGGGGACGGTATCACTGATCAGCGATCGTGCCTGAGCGATCGTTACGACGGCGGCATCTTCGGCACCCACCCGAACTTCGACGCGATCGAGGAATCCCTCTACCGTCAGTTGTCGCCGCTCCAGTTCGCGCGACGCTTCATCGACGAGGGCCGTCACGGAGTGAGCTTTGTCGACGGTAAGAATGCGGACGAGGTCGATGTCAGCGGCCTCGGCGCACTGGGTGCGCAATCGGTTGCGTTCGATACTCACGAATTCAGACTCACCTAATTCAGCGGCAGGCGCCGCCGCGGGCGCTCTTCCCGCGTGCCACTGGCATGGCGGACGATGCCGACAATGCGGCTGGCGATCAACCAGATGACGATGAAGATTCCCGCCAGCGCGTAGCTCAGATATTGGGATTGCAGCAGTCGCTGCGCATCCCGATAAAGATCCTCAAACATGGATCAATCCTGTTCGACCCAGTGTCGATATAGAGGTTTTGCTTCTTCAGGTAAGGCGGCGAAAGCGTCTGGATGCAACGGTGGCTGGGCGTAATTCTTCCCCTGCGTCTCGATCACCATCATCTGATGTTCCGCAGATCCGGGACGGGCTGGCTCGAGATTCAACCACCATGGAGCATACCTGACGATGAGCGCAACCCGCGCTGCATCTGATCGATTCGGCGCCACGGCGTGCCACAGGCGCGAATCGTACAGCAACACCGAACCGGCCTTGCCTTCGGCGTGGACCTCGTCCGGATGTGGACCATCACGATCGATGACGTCTTCCATGCCCGTAGATGGGTTCACGCCGCTTTTGTGGGATCCGGGTACCAGCAGGGTGCCGCCATTGGCACCATGGAAGTCCGTCAACATCCAGATGGTGGACAAGTGCATGAGGACGTCGGGATAGGGTGCAGGTATATGGCTGGCATTGGTCTGATTGTAAGGCCAGTCCGAGTGCCAGTAGCCGCGACCACAACCGGGGTGATTCACGACACAATCGGTGCAGGAAATCCGCGCCCAGGGTCCAAAGAAATGCGTCACGACCGCCAGGAGTCTCGCAGACGCTACATGAGGAGCGAAAGCCTGCGTCTGATTGACAACACCGCGCATGCCATCGACGCCCTCGACTCCTACTCGATGGCCGAGTTTCCTGATCGCCGCCTGCTCGGCGGCAGCACGTTCGCGGTTGTCTTCGAGTGCGTCGGCGACACTGTCGCGAACGTCGTCGATGGCATCGCCCGGAATAACCGCATCGAGGATGGTGTAACCACGCTCTTGGATCTGCGCTGCGGCATGGGTCGTTGATTCGTCCATGGCGGCCGAGCCTTATGCCACTTCCTTGAGGACCTGCCCGGCGGCCTCGATGGTTGCATCGATTAACGCATCTGTGTGTTCGACACTGATGAATCCGGCTTCGAAGGCAGAGGGCGCCAGATAGTAGCCTGCAGCCAACATGCCACGGAAGTACCGTTGAAAGAGTTCCGTGTCCGCCGCCTGGACTTCGGTATAGTTGCGCACCGGACCGGGGTGGAAATACATGCCTACCATCGAACCGCAACCATCGATGGAAGAGGCGACTCCTGCCTCAGCCGTCACACGCCGCATGCCGTCCATCCAGCGCTGACCCAATTGCTCGAGTCGTGGATAGGGGTTGGTCTCGCGCAGGTGGTGGATCGTCGCCAGACCGGCTGCCATTGCCAGGGGATTGCCTGACAGGGTGCCCGCCTGATAGACAGGGCCCGAAGGCGCCAGCTGTTCCATCAGATCAGCTCGTCCGCCGAAAGCACCGACCGGCAGGCCACCACCGATCACTTTTGAATACGTCGACAGGTCGGGTGTAATACCGAAACGTTCCTGTGCACCGCCAAGAGCGACACGAAATCCCGTCATTACTTCATCGAAAATCAGGACGATCCCGTGTTGTGTGCACAAGTCGCGGACAGCCTGCAGGTATCCCTCTTGCGGGACGACGAGGCCCATATTGCCGGCGACGGGCTCGAGGATCACAGCGGCGACTTTGTCGGCACCAATCTGCTGAATCGTCTGCTGCAGAATGTCCAGGTCATTGTACTCGATGCTGACCGTACAGCGCGCTATATCGTCCGGCACACCGGGGGACCCGGAGATACCAAAGGTGGCGACGCCTGATCCGGCGGCGACGAGAAGGCTGTCCGAGTGACCGTGATAACAACCATTGAATTTGATGACGACATCCCGCCCTGTCGCACCACGTGCCAGACGCAGAGCCGTCATGCACGCTTCGGTGCCGGAATTGACCATGCGCACCATTTCCAGCGAAGGAATCAGGTCGCACAGGAGCTCGGCCATCTCCACTTCCAAATCTGTTGGTGCGCCGAAGCTGGTACCGCGTTCGAGACTGCGGCGCAGCGCATCGACGACGACGGCTGGTCGGTGACCGAGGATCATGGGACCCCAGGAGCCGACGTAGTCGACATATTCTCTGCCGTCTGCATCCGTGATATGGGCACCCTGGGCGTCGCGAATAAATAGTGGATCTCCGCCCACGGCGCGGAAGGCACGTACAGGGCTGTTCACGCCCCCGGGGATCACCTTCACGGCGCGCTCGTAGTAGTCGCGGGACTGTTGTTGTGGCAGGGACATCGTTGTCAGGCTCCTGGTCTGGTCGTGGCTCTATCGGGGTGCAAGGAACGAGTCAGAACCTACACAAGGGGTAAGTAGGGGGGAAGAGAGGGCTATTTTCTGACCGACGCCTCGTGGCGTGTGATAGCTGCTTCCATCGCTGCGTCGTCGAGGGGGTCGATTCGGGTGATCGTCGATGGCTCTTCCCGCACCCAGACGTTGCTCGCTGGTACATAGGAAATCACCAGGGACCAGCGTGACTGCTGACTGTGGTTCTGATGCGAGGCGTGCAGGATATTGCCGTCGAAGTAGAGCACGGAGCCCGGGCTCAGTTCGCAGGTGATCTCTTCCATCTGCTCCAGGGCGAGATCGACACGGTCGCGATTGGCAATCAACTGCGAGCCAAGTCCCGAATGTTCGAGACGGCCCAGGCGGTTGGATCCCTTCACCACCCGCAGGCAGCCATTCTCCGCTGTCGCTGGATCGAGGGCCACCATGACACTGATATAGTCAGGATAGAAGAATTCCTTGTAGTGGTAGCCATAGTCCTGATGCCACGCCCAACCACCCGTACCCGGATCCTTCAGCATGTTCAGGGTGTAGTAGTGGCACATGGTCGAGGAGTAGATCTGTTCCATGGGTGCGACGAGGCGTTTGCTCGCGGCGAGGGCACTATAGGCATTGTCCCCAAGGCTGGGGCGATACACCAGCCGCGTCGCCACCCCGTCTCCCTCGTAGTTCTCATTGTCCTTGGCTTCGGCAGCGATCTCGGGATCAAGATGGGAGATCTCCAGTACGCGGCGTGCTTCTTCCGGGTCGAAGAGGGATTCGACAACGAGATAACCATCGCGGCGGAACTGCTCCACCTGATCCACTGTGAGAGGGGTGCTCATGTGTTGTCCTGTATCGACGTTTGAGGGCGGCCCGAGAATCTCCGGACACTCGATGCGGATAGTGTATGGGTTCCATGTCCTTGACATCCAGTGGGGTCGCCGTATGCTTGCCTCTAACGTGGCAGTGTGTCTCCCGCGCCACGTTCTGGCCCTATCAAACCCTTAGCACTGCGATGTCTAGCCTGTCATGGGACGGATCCCTCTGCGTACGCGCGCCTGGTTCGGCGATGATGAAATCGAGTTGCCGATCCCTGACAGCTGGACTGTCGAGACCCTGGCGCCCACGGATGGTCCGGCGATGTCCGATGCCGATCTCGTCGGCTCGCTACAGCGCACCCTTGGCTGCGCTCCTCTGGCCCAGATGGCTGCCACTGCGACATCGGCTCTGATCGTTGTCGACGACCTTGGGCGACCCACGCCGACGCACCGAATCGCGCCGCACGTAGTCGATATTCTCCTGGGTGCAGGGCTTGATCCTGGGTCGATCAGTTTCCTCGTCGCCACCGGATCACACAGGCAGCTGCAGGATGACGAGATCGAGCGAAAACTTGGCAGCGAGTTGGCCTCTCGTTTTGAAGTCCACTGCCACGACGCCTGTCACGATGAACTACACGATCTTGGGCCGCTGCCGTCGGGTATGCCCGTCGTTGTGAATCGTCGGGTGGTAGAAGCGGATCTCGTCATCGGCATCAGCTGTGTTCTGCCCCACACTCTGGCCGGATTCTCTGGCGGTGGCAAGATCATGCTACCCGGATGTGCGGGACTTCGCAGTATCGCCGAGTTGCACAGTTTCTCGCCGAAAAGGCAGCGGGGGGACACGAGTTCGAGTGGGCGCCATCCGGACGGCCGTGAATTGATCGAAGCCTTCGCCGCACGCGCAGGACTCGACTTCAGCATCAACACCATTGTGAATTCGCGGCGCGAGATTACCGGACTGTTTGCCGGTTCACATGTCGATGCCCATCGACGTGCCGTCGAACACGCAAAAACTACGTATCGCACAGTGATCCCCGAGTCGTTGCGGGAATCGGCGGACATCGTCATCGCCAATGGTTATCCGATGGATGCTGATCCTGTTCAGGTCTCGAAGACCCAATGGGTTCGCAAGCTGTTTCCGCGGGCACAGATGATTCTCATCGATCCGGCGTGTGATGGCATCGCCTATCACGGCTGGAGCGAGTTTCAGAAGGCCAATGTCGTCAACATGCTCTGTGGGACGATCAGCGAAGCGCGTACTGCAGGACGTTATTCGGCCCTCTTGGCGTTCTTGTTGTCAGGCCGGTTGCTGCATCGTTGGGCGACTCGACGCTTCGCGCGTCAGGTGCAGCGTCTCGATGTCAGCTTTCGCGCCTTTGATACCAAGGCACCTTTGCTGTTTCGCAACAGCCTGGCCAAACGCATCATGGCGAAGCGGGCGCCAATGATCATCTGCTCCTCCGGTTTTCCCGAATGGAAGCGTCAGGCGCAGTTTCCCAAGAGCCTGCTGTTTCAGACCTGGGAAGACGTCGTCGCTGCGGGTCATGTGCCCGATGCACCACGTCGGGTCGTCGTCCTGCCGTGTGCCCCCCTGCAGCTGGCCGTCGACGCCTGATCTGGCGTCTCGATCTGAGCTACGCTCCGTCCGCGTCGCTGGCCTTCGATTCTGCCTTGCGACGCCAGCGTTGCAGCAAACGGTCTAACAGCATTCGATCCTCCGATTCCAGCCTTAGTGTCACCAACACCACGCCATAGGTAACCATGTAGCTGACGGTGGGAATCAGAATCCTCGACCACAACTCCACCTGCGCCTGGCGAAACCACCAAGCAGGCAACACGGCGATCACCGCCGCAAGCAGGGGCTTGAGTTGCGTTGAGCGAAAGGGCAGGATACGGCGAAACAGATAAATCTCAGATACTCGTAGGGCATTGATGAACATCGTCGTCGCCATGGCTCCCAGCGCCGCCCCGATCAGGCCATGGCGTGGGATCAGCCACAGGTTGAGACCAAAGTTGCTCACGAGCCAGACAACATTATTGAACAGATTCAGCCCGGGTCGTCCCGTCATGGCCAGCAAGGGCTCGGCGACGGCGAAGACGGACTGCACGAGCATTCCGATGCAGAGAATGAAGAGGATGTTCAGGCCCAACTGCAGGTCACTGGCGACGGCAAATTCCTCCCGACCGAGGGTCTGAAGAATGGGTTCACCCACCAGCAGCAGGCACGCAAAAATTGGCAGGTTGATCGTCAGGACCCAGCGCGAGATGACGATGACCCGCTCGCCCAGTTCGGCGACGCGATCCGACGCGGACAGTTCACTGGCAATGGAACTGAAGATGGCATCGAAGGCCTGTGGCGCCTTCAGCACAATGCTCGCCAGACGTCGGGCAATCACGTAGATACCGACGAGGCGGATGTCGACGAAGCGACCCAACATGAGTACATCGAGTTGCGTCAGCACGGCGTAGAGCAGATCGGCGAGCATGACGGGGCCGCTGAAGCGAGCTACGGCGAGAATCGGCAAATGACGACGAGCGGCAGCGATCACAGCGCCAACAGAGAAGTGACGATTGAAGAGGACCAGGGCGAGGAGGAAGTTGCCCACACCCATGGTCAACTGCACCCATGCAATACCTTCCAGACCGAAGCCGGCTAAGCCGACGAGGGTACCGCCAACGAAGAGAATCGCCGGCCCACAGACGCTGCGCACATAGACCTCGTAGCGCATGATCCGCAGAGCACGGGTCGCCGACGTGAAGACCCAGGCGAGGGCGACAAAAGGGGCGGTGAAGACCATGATGCGCATAACGTGCGCGATGGGACGATTGTAGAAGGCCTCGATCGCGTCTGCACTCCACCACAAGGCGGCGATCACAACAGAACTGGCGCCGAGTGCCAACAGCGCCCCGGCAGCAAGGGAGGCCTGTTGTTGCTGCTGAACATTTTCGCCACTGGCTCGCGCCTGATTGACGAAATACACCGTCCCACGGGGAAGGCCAAAGCGAGCAATTTTGTTGAGGGTGGAGCAGACGGCCCAGGCCAGCGAGTAGAGACCCTGTACTTCCAAGCCACACAGGACGGTGACGACCCAGATGAAGGCGCCACGCGAGGCACGGGCCATCTTGCCAAGTAGAACCACCATGGCGCCACCGGCGAGGTCGCGAATGTCCTCGTCCCGCTGACGCTGCTGATCAGTAATCAGCGCGTCATCGTCCACGGGTTCGGCCTGTTGGGTGTCGTCAAGATTCATCGAAAGCGCAACCGATCGCGATGCAAATCGATGACACGCAACCAACGGTCTGAATTGAGGGTGTGCAGGCGATTGGCGTCGAAGGCCTCTGGTTCAAGGCGAGCGATGGCACGCTCACGAAACTGGCTCGTCGTCAATTCCTCTATCGCAAAGATGGTCAATGCGCGTCCATATCTGTCGCCGCAGTCCTGGGCGGGGCGGCACCATCGTCCATTCCACTCAAAAAGCTGACCGCCGGGTCGAGCCTGGCGTGGATCGGAGACCACGGGGTTTGCTGAGTGGGCGCTCCACGGTCCCATGGGACTGTCAGCATGGAAGATATGTAGTTCGTCATGCACAGAAGTGTGCGGGTCTCCCAGGTTCACGAACATCCACCAGCGATCGTTCAGGATCTGAATCGTGGCATCCACTGCACGAACACCTTCCATCATCACCGAGTCCAATTCCCACGCGAGGGGGTCGGTGCCCTTCTGTCGATACACGTCGATTGTACCACGGGATGACGTTTCCGGGATCAGAAAACGTTCGCCCTGCCAGCTCAGCACAAAGGGATGCGACAGATGGCCGTCCGTCTCAAGGGCGGTGCCCAGATGCCGCCAACTACCATCGCGTGTGATCTCGAGCACGGCGATCCGTCCGCGCCCCAGGGCGTCGGGCCACTCCTCGACATAGATATGAGCCAGCTCGTCGGTGAGGACGACGGGAAACGGATCGGCCCAGAAGCGATCCGCAGGTGGCTGAATGATCTGCAGGTCCGCTGCCTGGATTTCGGGTGAAGTAGGTGCATCGACCTGGACCCCGAGATACCAGCCATTCTTGTGCACGGCGCGACGAGTTCCTGTGCGCAGCGCACGCAGGGGCAGGGCGCCGAACCGGCTTGTTGCAGAGTCGTCGGCGGGAGGATCTGTCCGCAGACGATCCATACCAGGTCGGTCACCTGACGGACCATCGTTGTTCAGTGGCTCACTACGTAGCAGATCGCGCAGGCCCCGAGCCGGCAGGCGCGCAGCTCGCCACAGCAATCGCTGCCTCGTAGTTGCCGGCGAGAGTCGGTGTACACGGATGGCGCTGGTGCGCAGAATTCGATCCCCACCAATCTGCTGCAGGCTCACCGTCGCAGTTGCAGCGCCGGCCTTCGATGCACCACGTCCCAGGTCCGCTGGCAAGGCGACCCGCCAGGTGCCAAGCTGTGGCGCCAACAGGTCGGACTCACTGACATCTTCATCACAGATGTGCACACCGAGACAGAAAATGATATCTACCGAATTGGCGGCGGGCCATGGATCCTCGCTCAGCGTACAGCCTATTTCTCTCGGCTCCTGGGCCTCAGCGAGCCGAGTGGATACGAACCAACCGCCGAGAGCGCCGAAGAGTCCCGCCGCCGCCGCAGATGAGGGTGCTCGTAGATGACAACTGACGAGATCCGCAAACTTCGACAGATCGTCCAGTGCCCATCCAATCCACGCAGGCGGACGCTGGGAAGGAATGACCACAGCGACTCGCGGTCTGGAGCCAGCAGGATGGTCAGAGAGTCCCGTAGACCCTGTTGTTATGTCACTCGGGTTCATAACCAAATCGCTCGAGCACGGGGCCTGCCGTTTGGCGGATTGCACCGATCTGCTCTGGTGTCAGGCGAGCGATGGACTCGGCATTCATGTTGCGAATCGGCGAGACGACGCCATGGACACGAAATGTATCCGCTGCGGCATCAGCTCCGAGGGCAGGCAGCTGCAGAAACTGGGTGATCTGTGCCAGCACCTGATCAGGATCAGCGGTAAGCTCTTCATAGGTGATCTGCAGGAAATGTTTCAGGTTGGCCTGGTCAGCGGCAACGACGTCGTGACTTACGCGCCATTGCTCGGCACACAGATCTATGGGATAGCTGTCACCAAATTCATCGTGGCCGTACCGACGCGGGTCTGTCTTGCGCCGGATACCCTCGGCGACGGCGAAACCATTGCGAACCAGATAGATGAAATACGCGGGGGTGAAGCCGGCTTGCAGAAAGGGCAAGCGCGCCGTGTTGGCGATGGACTTCTCCAATACAGACACGGGTGCCGTGGGCAATGCCAGGGCCCACTGCCTTCTGATCCGTTCGGATCGAAGAGCCGTGTCGGCATCCACCGGTATACGTACTTCGTCGACACAGCGACACCACAATCGCTGCCAGCCAAAGTCCTCCGGTCGCGGCAGTTGATCGGTCAGGCGAACACCTTCTGATGGCAATGAACTGATCTGTGGGTGTCGCCCAAGCAGATCACGCAGCAAGGTTGTTCCTGAATTGTAGCAGCCCACGATGAATATCCAGCGCTTAGGTGCAACGGGTGTCGCCCAGCGGGCGCTGGCTTGCTGCAGCCAGCGTTTCTTGAGCAATCCTTTGCGTGCCCGTCGCAGAAGCTCAGTCATCCTCACGTCGCCAATCTCCGCCGCGGTATGAGCCAGCGACAACCTGCTGTGCGATCTGATAACTCGTCTTGCCGAGGGTCTCTATGGAAAAGTGATCAGCAATCCATGTTCTGGCCTGTGCACCAAGTCGTTGACGCAACTCGGCCTCACCCAGAAGTCGATCTAGCGCCGCGGCGAGGGCGTCCTCATTATCAGGGGGCACGAGCAAACCCGTCTTTTCATGCTGCACAACGTCAGGTGTGCCGCCATCATCACAGCCGATCGTCGCCAGGCCGAAGGCGCCGGCCTCGATGAAGACATTGCCCATGCCTTCGCCGACGCTGGCCAGGGCAAAGAAAGCGGCCTCGCGGTAGCGCTTGAATAACTCGGCAGAGCGTGGCTCCAGGGGGCCGGCAAATTCGACGTGGGATTGCAGGTCGAGATCTACCGCCAGTTTCTGCAGACGTTCGAGCTGCGGGCCGTCACCGACGATGACGAGGCGCACTTGCTGATGACGTACTCTGACGTTGGCCAGTGCGCGCAGCAGGACATCGATCCGCTTCTGTCGTTGCAGACGGGCAACGGTGAGGATCGTCGTGGACGAGCGCTCCGTTGCCCCATCATCACCAGCGCTGAGGCTGACGTCGAACGCCGGCGGGCTGAGGAACAGATGCTTGGACGGGAGGCCTTTGGTGACAGCAACCTCGCATAGAGCGCGGCTCACGACGGCGATCGCTGCGGATCGACGATAACACCGCCTGTGCAGGAGGCTCTCAAACCAACGCGTCGGCGTTCGCCCTGGAAGTCTTGTTGTAATGTCGGAACCCCGTACACAGGAAATCATCGGCGGCAGAGGGTCCGTACCTGTCGAAGACAGGAGACTGGCGACGCGGGTACCCATGCCATTTGTCGTCCACAAGCAGTGCGGTTGAAATTCAGCCAACTCCCGCTGCAGCGCTTGGCGGCAACGCCAATAGCGTCTCAAGACGGAACCTGTATGGGGGATCCGTCGGATCTGATCACCTCCTTCGGTTGCTGCATCGATTCCGGCTGGCGCCTGCGTCAGGACCCGCACGTCGGCTCCGGCACGCATCAGTCCTGTTGCCAAGGCCTGCGCATAGCTGGCTGTACCCGCCGCAGAGGGGGGGAACTCCGTGCCGAAGAGCAGGATGCGCAGACTCATTTGCTCGTCGTGTCGCGCGCCACACCACCGGTCAGACCGATCCAGGCGAAGCGACTGATGTGTACGCCGAGGGTCATCAACATGCCGACAGCCATCGCCACAAGAGCTGTCTGTGGGGTACCAAGAACAACACCGATCGTGAGAATCAACAGATGCATGTTTCTGCGCACTGCCACCAGATGGAATAGGGCGTCAAGGGGCCGGGCATCGAAGAGCTCTCGCGAGAAGTGCTGGCGGAAGGCACCTGAAATGACTTTGTCGATGAGAAATGCGGCGAGTGTCGTCCAGCAGGCAATCATCTCAACTGACGGTGTCAGCAGGCGACCGTCTGTGAAGTGCCAGCCCAGGGCGACGAACCATAAACCCAGCCCCGGCATCGCGGACAGGTGTTCGATGGTACCCATCGCATCTGAAAGATTCAGGGTCAGGCGAGCCAGCTTGCCATCAATTGAATCAAGAAGCACACCGGCCCAAGCAGAGACACACCCCAGGGCCAGATGTCCCGTCGCAAACAGGGGGATCGCCAGCCAGATTCCGGCGATTGAAAGGACGGTGAACAAATTGGGACTCAACGTGGTTCTACTCAGAGCACGCGTCAGAAATCGCACGAGATGGTAGTAGCCGTAGCGAGCGATCGCGTCTATGACACCCTTGAAGGTACGGCGATACAATAGATGATCGGCGTCACGAAGTTGCGTGGCGTCGCTGACACGGATCATGAAGGGTGTCATCGTCAAACGCAACTCCGGTACGTAGTCGCCCATCTGCGCAAGGGAGGTTGCAGGTAACCCGCCGACAAATTGACTCAGCGTCAGATCAGTATCAGGGGTGTTCTCAAGTCGTTGCCGCCATCGACCCGCCGACAACCATGCGACTGTTGCATCTGCTGCGGCCACACAATGATCGGGTCCCAGCTGCAACAGATGCTGCAGAAGACGATCGTCGTGAACTACGTCTCCCTGGGCGAGCAGAAATCCGCCCGAGGATTGGGCTACAAGCGGCTCGAGTTGTTCGAGTCTCTCGATCGTGTCGCAACGAAGAGAATGAAGCCGTTGTAGGTCTGGTCGCCAGCTGACCGCGTCTTGCGCCGTCTCCTGGCTGACGAGGACGACGACCTGCTCGATGCCGAGCAAAGAAACCTGACGCAGCAAGCGCTCCGTCAGACTCATCCCCCACAGGGTCCACGTCGCTGCCGGACGGGTCGCATCCACAAGCAGAAACTGTGGGCGCAACTGGGTGCTGGAGGCGTCAATCATGCTTGGAAGGTCGCCGCGTCTGGCGTGAGCCGCAAACCAGAAAATCCACTGGCTGCAGGCGTGCTACTTGTTTTGTCGCGCTGATTTTCTGGACACACCATCATGCCCCCGCCAGGGCTCGCAGAGATTGGCGAAATGTTTCAACGATGCGCTCTTAATGATGATCGCCTCTGGACGCAGGATCGTCGCATACATCGTCAGCAGGGAGATCGTATCCAGCAGTGAGCGGTAGCCGGACAATCCTGACATATCGATGTAGATCTTGTGGAATTGCTCGATCTCAAGCTCCCGCGCCAAATCGACAGCAGCGCGCGCGTCGAAAGCATCCAGGACAGCGAATTCGCACTCGGGATATTGTTTCCGAGCCCGATCGATGCAATCCTGGCTGACATCGGTACCAACGACTCGCTGACAGGCGGGCGCGAGTTTCACCGTCGTCGTGCCCCATTCGCAGCCGATCTCAAGAACCGTGTCCTGTTCGTTGACCCACGCAGCAATGGTCTGCCGGTATTCGTGCACATCACGCGTGCCAATAAACTTGGTGCGCAACCTGAACTGCTGATTGTTCGGCAAGTCTGGACCTCTTCTAATTATTCAAGGCAGGGGGGTGATGGCTTCGACGCGAAGATTCGAGTATTCGGCAATCAGTGGCGCCATCTGCCGAAAGCCGATTCGGCCACCGCCAAGGGGCGGACCAAAATCGGTCCCAAGATCACTCCAGCTGAATACGGGCAGATCGCGTATACCAAAATGTACGGTTCGCCCGGATTTGATCAGGGTCATTCGATAGGGCTCGTGGACATCGGCGACTCCTGGCAGGGGATCGGCGCCCTGGGCAACCAGGTGAAAGCCGTGGCTCTTGCGCAGATTGCAGCGTTGGAAGGCGCGTTCCTTTGGTGCTTTGCGGCGAAAGTAGGACACATGAAGTGCGTCGAGATCGCCATGATGATACTGGTCATAGGGCCCGTTGCGGCGGGCAAGGGACGGGCCCAGCAGATCTTGTCCACCATGTCCCTGGGCAGCAAAGAATAAAATCGCCAGTCCCGGTTCATGGATCGGTCGAAAGTCCCAGGTGATACGTATGTGATCGGGGAATTGCTCGGGGCACCAGAAGACGATATTGGCCGCCTGTCCTTGTTCGGGATCGAGGCAACTGTCGAGGCGCAGCGCGCCCATGGGGAAGCTCGTGGCGCCCGTGCCCTCGAGCACGAAGGTCTCGATGCAGTTGGGGGCATCCAGCGGGTTGTCGTAGAGGACTTCGCGAGTTTCGATCTCAAACACTGAATGTCAGTCCTTGAAGGCGCTCAGAACAAAAGAGGCAATAGAAACAACGATGCTGCCCAACAAAGCAGAACCGATGCCGTCTATTGTCAGTCCCAACGTGAGAGATGCCACCAGAGCGAGCATGGCGGCATTGACGACGAAGGTGAACAAGCCGAGGGTCAATAGCAGCATCGGCAACGACAATAGTAGGACGACGGGTTTGATGAAGGTGTTGACGACGCCGAAGACGACAGCGACGATGGCGATTTCGAGCAGATTCCCTGACAGATGAACACCATCGATCAACCATGCTGTGAACCAGAGCGCGATGGCGTTGATGAGCAATCGAACTAACATGAGTTTCTCCTTGGGCGCTAAGCAGCGATCACTCGAGGCGGCGGTCAAGGAGCGCGTGGCAGCGAGCTGCCTCGTCCCTGGCGACTGGCATACACCAACAAGAGGCGACAAATGACAAATATGCAGTGGCAACCCGAAGGCGATCTGCTGCGGCATCTGGACGATTGTGTCACACAGATTCTGATGACGCAGAAGGACAATGGCCAATTCGGCATCGAACCGTGGATCTCCACCGATCAGAACGTGTTGTGGCCACTGGCGGTGGCCTGGGCTCAAGAGGGCTCTGTGCACTACCAAAGTGACGCGGCCCTCGACGCCATCATCCGTGGCGGACTCGCTCTACATGAGGCGCAGGACGAGAAGGGCATGTGGATGTTCCGCAAGAAGGATTACTCTGAGTGGGGTCCGATTCGCATGCCCTGGGCGTATAGCCGCTGGATGCGTGCCTTCGCCATCGTCGGTGATGCCATGCCAGCCGCTGCCCACGACAAGTGGTCGGAGGGTCTGCGTCTGGGCTATGGCGGCATTGCCGCTGAAGAGCTTGGACGGATTCACAATATCCCGGCGCATCACGCGATGGGTCTCTATTGTGCTGGACAGGTCTTTGAACGCGAGGGCTGGTGCGAACAGGCGGCGACATTCCTGCGTCAGGTCGCTGCCTCTCAGTCACCCCATGGTTGGTGGGCAGAACATGACGGACCCGTGGTGGCCTACAACTTTGTCTATGCCGACGCCCTCGGGGCCTACTACAGCATGTCTGCCGATGCGCTGGTCCTGCCTGCCCTCGAACAGGCCGCCACCTACCATGCAACGTTTACCTACCCCGATGGCAGCTGCGTGGAAACCATCGATGGTCGCAATCCCTATCACGATGGGATCCGGCTCGGCAACGCCGGGCTGACACGATCTGCCGCTGGCCGTGGCTGGACGGCACAACAACACCGACTGTATCTGGCCCAGGATCAGCGCTTCGACGCCGATTATGCAGCGTCCATGCTCGCCTATGCTGAATCAGGAGATGCTGAAACGCCACCAGGCGCGCGTACTATACACACACAGAGAATGGGTGAGCAGGCATTGACACGTCGTCGAGCGCCCTGGTTTGCCTGTCTGTCCGCGTACACAGTGGATATTCCGCAAAACCGCTGGGGACAGGATCGACAGAGCTTCGTCAGTCTCTACCACGACACGGCGGGACTCATCGCTGGTGGTGGCAACACGAAACTGCAGCCCTTGTGGAGCACCTTCACCTTAGGCGACACGAGCCTGCTGCAACATGTGCCAGGAGAAGAGGAGCCCGATTTCTCTGCCGTCGACGGACTCGTCCACTGCCCGCAATCAGCCACCCTGGGAAGCGACGACGAGTCTGTCTCCGTCATCCTCGACTATACGCAGGGCATCCATGGTCGTGTGGAATTGGCTCTTGAGGACGAGTCGGCGACGATCATCTTCAGCGCCGTCGGCGATTTGGAAATGCAGGTGGCGGCACATCTGACGCTGCTGCCGCATCTGGGAACAGCGATTTCCTGGAACGACACGGACGTCATCCTCAGCGAGGAATCGATTGACCAACCGATTGCATCTGCGACGACCATCTCACATGCGGGTTGGCAAATGATCTGTCCTGCGGGAAGTCGCCTTCGTTGGCCGGTGCTACCCCACAACCCCTATCGCAAGGATGGGCACGCGACGATCGAAGAGGCACGGGTCGTGTTGACGATGCCCCTGACGAAGGATACACCCACGTCTGTTGAGTTTCGCGTTCCTCGCTGAACGGCACTACTCAGATCGGTGCGCCTGATCCAGCAAACCTGACCAGGGTCGATCGTAGGGATGCACGAGTGTTGTCGGTTTTCTCTCTGAATCGACAAGACGACGGTTCTCATTTGCCCACGCAAAGATGGAACCCTCGAGATTTGCGACATCGGTGAAGCCCTGATGACGCAGCAATGCGGCCAGACCCGTCGAGCGATATCCAATCGAACAATAGAGGACGATAGGCGTATCGACACGAACGTCCTGCAGGCGAACACGCGCATCCTGCGCATGTCTCGTCAGGTCGGCCCCGGGCAAGTGGGAAATGGTGTATTCATCGATCGTGCGCACATCCAGCAGGATGGGCTGGATGGTATCTGAACGACTCAGCCAGCGGTCCAGTTCTGCCGGTGAAATCTGCCGAACCTGGGGGTATCGCTGCCGGATTCCCCCTTTTACGGCTGGCCAGTCATCCATGTCGAGGGTGGTGCAGGCGCAGCAAAGAACCATGGCGAAAACGATCCACGGTTGCTGCCACCGAACATACGTGGAGCTACGCTCAGTACGCATCACCCGCGCCGCAGGGCCGCACCTCTGATGCATGCAGCGCTAGGCGTCAAATCCCTCTTCCTCTACTTCCTCTTCGACACCACGCAACTGTTCGATCAGTGCTGCATAGTCCAGGGCCAGGGCACTGTGCTCGGCGAATAGCGACAGCAGTCGCAATTCTTCATCCGGCATCAACGGTGACCGTCTCACAAAAATGAGCAGGAGGCCCCAGACACGACTCGTGGTCACCAGCGGCACACCGATCAGTGCTTCGCAATCGAGACCCGGCGCCAGTCGCCGACATGCTTCGCGAACTTCGCCGACGCGGTCTTCAACGAAGGGTCGACGAAAACGCCAGTGTTCGGAGACAAGACTGTCAAAGGCGATCGGGCCACCGACGAGGGCGCGTTCACCAAAGGCGTCGAGTACGAGCCGTTGGCGATCGTCCTCCCACCGACAGACGGCGGCTGATAGCCCCCCCACGGCATGCCGAGAAGAACTGCACAGACGTGCCAGGGCGGTGCGAGACGACTCACCCGGGCTGCCGCCAGAGGAGCGAATGAAGTCGGACAATTCTGCATGCTGCCAGGCGCGGGACAACCACACAGGTGGCGTGAAGCCCAGGTAATACATGGCAGCCATGGCCAGGGGACCGACTCGTGCGATGTCCTGCGCCAGTGGCGCGACGTCGACGATCAGCGCCGCCACAACCTGAGCGGCGAGGATGATGGCAAACACGAAGGCACCGCCAGCGATCAGTTTCATCCGGCGCTGAATAACACTCTGACCGCGCTCGGCGGCAGACGCGACGGCGCCCGCCGCATAGAGGGTCAACAGCGTAAAGATCGCTGTCACGGCCCAGCCCCACGAGAAGACGATGGGCTCCGGCGCGAACAAGTGGAATCCCCACGCAGCCAATACGAGGGCCATGGCCCCCCACGAGACCAGGCCACGGATGGGTCGGAAGTGATCGACCAAGCGAAGCAGCAGATATGGATGCGCTACACTCGCCAGAGGTTGGACCATTGTCAGCAATCCCGGCTCCATCCCGAGGCGGGGCAGGAGTCGAGGAACCACATCGATCGCGAGGGCGATGAAGACGAGAGCGATGTCGAGGCGAGCTCGATCCCGCACGCGCGCCAGGTCGACGCAGGTAAGGACGGTGATGACAAGTAGTAGGATCTCGCCGCAAAGTGCGAGAAAATCGCCGACTGACATGGCGCTGTTCGATCCTGACAAGTGTGAGAGAGGTCTGAAACCAATCTACGCCATTTGACACTTTCGCGGGATCTGGCAGATTGATGAGTCCCGAAAATCCCAACTACACGGAACTCATCCCCAAGTGATCAGACTCCTTCTCCTTGTTCTTACCATCGGTATCGCTGCTGCCGCTGAGGCGACGACGCTGGCTGGTTACATTCGCAATGCGGCCGATGGCGAAGAAGTCGGTCTGAGTGTCGTTGCTCTACCCGGACTTCAACTCGGCGGTCTGGCCAACGAGCGGGGATATTTTGCCATTCGCAATGTGCCCGCAGGACGGCACCTGCTGGTTGTCTCCCATATAGGGTACCAGAGTTATCGCGACAGTGTAGATGTCGCCGATGATGTACTTCTCGAGATCCGCTTGCGTCGTGAAGCGATCATGGGCGACGAGACGGTGATCACCGCCGATCGTGACGCGGAGGCCGAACTCGAGCGTGTCATCCAAACCAGTTTCCTCACCCTTGCACCAGAACTACTGCAGCAGTTGCCGGCCACAGGTGAAGCGGATCTGCTGCGTTCACTGCAGTTGCTTCCAGGCATTCAGGCTGCATCCGATATCAGCAGTGGTCTCTATGTTCGCGGTGGCGGCCCCGACCAGACGCTGATCCTGCTCGACGACATCCCTCTTTACAACCCGTCTCACGCCTTTGGTTTCTTCTCGACCTTCAATCCAGAGGCTGTGCGCGACGTACAGCTCTACAAGGGAGCCTATCCAGCGAACTATGGAGGCAATCTTGGCGCCGTGCTCGATGTTTCCAATCGTGATGGCAACCGGGAGAAGACGTCCCTGAGTGGTGGCGTCAGTCTCGTGTCGACTCGCCTGCTGGCGGAAGGACCCGTGGGCGAGGGCTCGTGGATGATGTCGGGGCGACGCACATATCTGGATCCACTGCTGGCGGCAATTCGCTCCAGTGGAACGGACGTGCCGAACTACTTCTTCTACGACCTGAATGCCAAAATCACACAGCCTCTCGGCGATGGTGGCGACAATCTGCTCGTCAGCGCCTACTTCGGACGCGACGATCTGGATTTCGATCTCAACGAGGCGGAGACCTTTTTCAATATTCGCTGGGGCAATCGCGCCGCTATGGTGCGCTGGACGCATCTATTTGATCCCGCCTTGTTCGGTGAGTTGACCCTGTCATCCTCTGAATACGAGAGCACGACGGATCTCAGCTTCTTCGATACACCGATTCTGTTTCAGAATCAGATTGAAGACCTGACGCTCAACGCCGATCTCGAATACTTCCTGCGCTCAGACAACACGCTGACAGGTGGTCTGCGAGCGACGAAGTACAATTTCGAGTTCATTTCGAGCTTCAACTCAGAAGATGGTCTCGACCTGAATCAGTCGCCGACCCTCTTCGAGCTCTACCTGCAGGATGACGCGCAGTTGTCGATGGGGACCCACGTGCGCCTGGGTGTGAGGGCCAGTCGATTCTCAGAAGCGGACGAGATCGCCATCATGCCGCGTGTCTCGATCAGTCAGCCTGTCGCCGATGACTGGCGCGTAAAGTTCGGTGGCGGACTGTATCGCCAGTATCTGCAATTGGTAACAACGGAGGGCTTCAGCGGCGGCGATTTCTGGGTACCCCTCGATGAGACGGTGGGCCCCGCATCTTCATGGCAAACCGTCGCAGGTGTCGAATGGGAGCCGACACGGAAGTACAAGCTGACGGCCGAACTGTATTACACGGATCTGGATGGACTTGTTGTCATCGACAACAACACGACGGCAGATAACAACAGCACACGCTCAGAGGACGTCTTCAAGTCGGGCGGAACGGGCTTTGCGACGGGGGCTGAGTTCTTTCTCGAGAAGCGTACCGGTCGTTTGCGTGGATGGCTGGGATATACGTTGGGGCGCACGCGCCGCACCTTTGCCGAAGTGGACGGGGGGCGGTCTTTTTCACCGAAGTATGACAGGCGTCACGATGCCTCCCTCGTCATGTCGTATCGGCTCAACAGGTGGCGTATCGGCAGCAGTTTTGTGTACGCCACGGGTCAGGCTTTCACGCCCGCTGCCGCCCGCTATACACTGCGCAATCCGGCGACGGCAGTGGATGAAGATCTCGTTCTGGCAGCCCGACGAAACAGTGCTCGCCTGTTGCCGTATCATCGCCTGGATCTGAGTGCTCGGCGGCAGATTGGTTTCTTCGGAGGAGACGCTGAGATCTATCTGCAGATCTTTAATGTCTACAGTCGCCGCAACGAATGGTTCGTGCAGTACGACACGGACAGTCCCGACACGGAGCCGGAAGTGGTCAAACAACTACCTGTGATTCCAACGTTTGGTCTGGAGTTTTCCTTTTGAGACGACTGCTTACGATGATCTTCACGGTGACTCTGGGCGTCGGCTGTAGCACTGACCGCGAGCCGGGGGATCTCTTCGGATCGATCGAAGAGGACGTGCTGGTCATCGACGCAACGCTCATCGTCGATCAGCCTCTGCCTCACATCTTCGTGCGGCGCACGGCGAATCCGAGAGTCCTCTACGATCCGACGTCTCTGGGTGTGGTTGATGCAGTTGTCATCGTCACATCTGACGGCCAGCAGTGGGAGTATCTGGCGTCGCCTGACTCAGTTGGCCAGTATCTGCCGCCTACACCGACACCGGTGGTTGAACCGACCACGACATATCGCCTCGACGTGCGCGTCGCCGGACACATCGCGACGGGTGTCACGACGACGCCGGAGCGCTTGAAATTGGCGCGAACGGTCCTGCTCGATGAAGAGACCCTCGTTGTGGTCGCGGAACTTGTGCCCTTCTCGATGGGAGCAGAGCGCTCGTTCACGGCGCCGGAGAATCAGCTGATCTACCGTGATGGTCTGATAGAGATGCAACTGACAGGGCCCGTGGGAGGCTCGCTCGCCTACCAGTTGTCTCTATCCGGTCTGGATCGTGACTCTGATTTCGTCATCGATGCAGATTTTCTTGAGGACGAGGACTACGAGGACTTTGATCGAGAGGGGGCTTCACCGCCCCTGCAATTCGACGAAGATCGGGCGCGTTTTCCCTGGTTCGCCGTCGCCTTCGAAGGGCGGCACGTCCTGCGTCTGTTCGCCGTTGATGAAAACTGGTATGACTTCATTCGTACCAATCTCACCGATGATGGAGGTGGCTTTGGCGGTCTCGCCGGTGACGCCTTCGAGCGACCCATTTTCCGTCTTGAGGGAGCGATCGGGCTGTTCGGTTCCGCCTCGGCAGATTCCGTCGGTGTCGTGATACTGCCGCGACCGGACGGTGACTAGCGAAATACCTCTACCGGACCTTCCAGTACGGCGAGGTGGTGTTCGTCACCGATGCCTTCCAGCACAGTTCGCCAGCGGCGGGCGTGTGATGGGTCCGTCAGGACAGGGACGAAGCCGAGCCGCAGATACGTCTTGATCGCTGCGATACGTTCATCATCCGTCAGCAGATAGGCGGCGGCGCGGCGCTCACTGAAGGCTTGCTTCAATGCCGCGAGGGACACCTCGTAACCGAGTCGCTTTCCCTTGTGGGCGGGGGCCGTGCCCACCCAATGCAGCGTGGAATTGTCCAACCCAAAGCGCGCACTCAGCCAGCTACTGGCGCTGGCTGCAAGCGACTCGTCGGGCGCGACGACAAACTTCACTCGACTTGGTTGAAAGGCAGGATCAGACGCCATCATCCGGTGGAAATCAAACTGCGCCAGCTCACGCTCAAAGGCAGCGGCAAGCAGCTCTGCCCAACCCTCCTCGTCACCAGCTTGAAAGTCCCGGATCGTGTAGCCTGCCACCAGATCTGCTTCAGGAAGACGGCGCAGATGGGGACGCCGCATCACCAGCTGTGGTCCGGCCGTGCTCATGTTGTGGCTGTCCCAAGCTGACCTGAGTCAGGCCCCCACTGACGTGAGTCAGGTACATCGAGCCATGCGCCCTGCGTACGCATCGACTCCTGGCTGACGAGGCCAGGCAGACTCATATCCATGGCCCGATCGATGTCGACGGGCGGGGGCTGACCCGCAAGCAGAGCATCGATGAAGGCCAGACTCATGATGGCATCGCTGCCTCTGTGACCTTCTGTGCCCTGGTCAGCCATGGCGGCCAACTGGTCGCGCCAGTGCGTCGGAAAATACTGCTCTTCGAGATCGGCAAGGGCACCCCACGACTGCGGCTCATCATGTAGCGCCGTAAGCCAGATGCGGTCTTGCTCATCAGCACGGCGGGCTGATTCGTAACATCCCGTCGTTCCCTGCAATTGGTAGGTCGTGGTCACGGATGGGCGCGTCGACACCATATCGAGGCGGATCTTGATCAGGCCGCCGCCCTCGGTCTGGGCAAGCATGACATGCGTATCCTGGTGGTAGTTGTCACCGCGAGGATCCTCGTAGTGATGTCCACTGCCAGCACAGCAAACGCGATGGACGCGCTCGCCAGGCATCCAACACAGAACGGGGCCCAGCGCATGGGTGCCATAGGTGATCCCGTCGATACCTGTCTGCCACCGCCGGCGCCACTTCGTGCGCTCGTTGAGATCACGAACCTCGTGCAGGTATTCGGCCTCGGCGTAGTAGATCGATCCGAACAATCCCTGCCGCACGAGCTCTTCCACCAGCAGGCACTGTCGTGTGTAGTTGCAATTCTCTGCCAACATGTACTGGCCGGTGGACTGGCGCGCAGCGCTCACGACCTGGCGGCACTCTTCGACGCTGACTGCGGGTGTGACCTCGCATAGAACGTGCAAGCCTGCGTCCAATGCCTGGATCGACTGCTGTGCGTGCAGATGCATAGGCGTCGCGATGACGACGATATCGAGTTGCCCCTGCGACAGCATCTCTTCGTAGTCTTGAAAGCATGAGGCCGCATCGAACCGATCTCGTGCTGCAGGCAAAGCATCGGCGTCCATATCGCAGACGGCCTGCACGCACACCTGCCCTGGTCGTTGAGCAAGGGCTGTAGCGAAGGTTCGGCCACGACCACAGGCACCGACGATGCCAATGTGAAGCGCTTGCAGCCGGCTCATGTGCCGGCAGTTTCATCGCTGGTGGGTGATTCTTTTGGCGACGGTGTACACATCGTGGTCTGCTCGCAGGAGGGACATTTTGTACGAACGCGACCGAACCAGTTCTGACCCACGAGATGTCGCGGCACAGATATGTCGAAGATGTGGGCGCAATTTCCGCATGTGTAGTCAGCATTGCTCGCCTGCCACCAGGCGGTGGCGACGCCCGTTAGAAAACTGCACACGATCAGGCCAACGAGATACAACTCAAGGGTGAGGGCGGCCACAAACAATGGGCGCACACCCCAATACACGAGGCCAATGAGGATCATAGAGAAGGCGGGACCACGCCAGGACATAAAATGACCTCCTAGGCGTGCGTCACAGGACGCGGTTGCGAGGACGTGCGACGGTCCTCATGTAAGAATTCCGTTTCCCAACGCTCTTCGATTCCTGCCCGCCACGACTCAGCTGCTTCTTTCAGATCCTGGGTCTGTCGCGGGTCTTCGTGTTTGAGATTGATCGTTTCGCCCATGTCGTTGCCGAGGTGGGCCAGATGAATATCGTCATCAGGCGGGGCTCCTTCCACAAGTTGGCCATTGAGCACAAGTTTCCAGTCGCCCCTGCGGATCGCCGTCTGCTTGCCCATCTCCCACATCAAGTCTCGCTGCGGCAAGGCATCGCCCTGTGCGAGATAAGGCAGCAGTGACTGCCCGTCCACTTCATAGGGCACCACATCTGCTCCAGCAGCACCCATGGCGGTAGGAAAGATATCCATCGAGGCGCAGGGCAGATCGAGAACCTGTCCTGCCTCTATGCCGCCTGGCCAGTGACACAGAGCTGGCATGCGGATTCCACCTTCATACAGACTGAATTTGTGTCCCTTGAGGGAGCCTGCACTCCCCCCGTAGTAGGGGTCCTGTGTACCGTCGAGCCAATTGCGTGTTTCACGCGAGGGCCCGTTGTCAGATGTAAAGAAGCTGAGCGTGTCCTGTCGTTGCCCGAGACGCTCAGCCTCGGCAAGAATCGCGCCGACACTGTCATCGACGGCACTGATCATGGCGGCCATGATGCGACGATCCCAGGGAAGCTCAGAGAATCGCTCAACGTACTCAGCGGGTGCATGCATCGGGTAGTGCGGTGCATTGTACGGGACGTAGAGGAAGAAGGGCTGCCCTTTGGCCACTGCGTCGCGCATGTAAGCAATCGCACGCTCGGTGATCATTTCCGTGAAATAGCGGCCGTCATCCCAGATCTCCACGTCATCTTCCCACAGGTCGTGGGTCGGATTCAGACCGGGACCCTGGCGATTCATTCCCCAGTAGAAGATGTGGGAGTAGTAGTCGATGCAGCCCGCAAGAAAGCCAAACCAATGGTCGAAGCCGTGATCCTGCGGTCGTGATCCGGAAGACAGACCCAGGTGCCATTTGCCAGACATGTAGGTCGCGTAGCCCTGCTGGCGCAAAGCAGTGGCGAGGGTCGGTACTTGCGTGGGAAGGCCCGTTGCGGTGCGATGGCCGGCGAGAATGGAACGTACGCCGGCATTGCCAGGATAGCGGCCCGTCAGCAGGGCCGCTCGCGACGGGCTGCATACGGGACTGTTGGAATACCAATCTGTGAAGCGTACACCGTCGCGCGCCATGCGATCGAGGTGGGGTGTACGGAAATCCGTGCAACCCATGCACGATAGATCGCCATATCCCTGATCGTCGGTGAGAAAAACGATGATGTTCGGCGCTTTGGCCAACGAGTTGCCTTCCGTCAAATAGACCAGCTAAGGGTAGACAAGGCTCGAGTTACCGACAAACGCGACGAGGTTCACCAACCAGTTGACGCGTGCCAGTGGGCCGGGTAGGTTCGCTGTTGGACGCCGTTGGGGGTGGCCCGCCGTCGGGCCTGAGACCACACCCTTCGAACCTGACCTGGTTGATGCCAGCGTAGGGAACACGGACGCCTCAGTGATTGGCAAAAAGTGTCGATCCATGCGGCCGCACCCCTTCAAGGGCATGCGGCCTTTTTCGTGGCCAATCACCGATGGACAGTACATGCGGACCTATCCTCTTACACCGTACCTCCTGCTGACACTTGTTGGCCTCCTGCTGACACTGGCTGGCCCTCTTGCCGCGCAACCACACACAGGACGTGTGGTGGATGGTCGTTCGGGCAACGGCATCGAGGGTGTACTCGTGCGTTCCGGAGAACACTCCACTGTCACGGATGGCACGGGTGCCTTCGAATTGCCATCCAGCGAGGGCGACAGTGTGTGGGTCAGCCATGTAGGCTTCTACGAAGCCCGTTTACTGTGGCCGACAGAGGCAGTGATCGTCCTCCAGGCGCGGACACTGCAGACACGAGAGGTCATCGTGCAGGCAGGTCTGACCCGCCAGCGACTCAGCGACATCACGTCGAGTGTGCATGTGGTCGAGGCAGCGCAACTGCAGAATCACCAGCATCTGCAGGATCTGACAGATGGCCTGGCAAATGTGCATTGGGCTGCCGGTACGTCACGACCTCGCTACTTCCAGATTCGGGGGATTGGCGAGCGCAGCCAGTATGCTGGCGAAGGTCCGCCGAGTTTCGCTGTCGGCTTCGTTGTCGACGATGTCGAACTCTCTGGTCTGGGATCAACGGCGATGCTTTTCGATATGGATCAGGTAGAAATCCATCGCGGGCCGCAGTCGACGGTGTTCGGACCCGATGCCATGGCGGGGCTCATTTCCATGCAATCCTCCGCACCAGGGCGGCTTGGACCGCAGATACAGGCGAGCGTCGGCGGGGATGGCCTTGTCGAACTGGGTGTGGCTGCCGATGTACCGCTGACACCCAGGTTGAGCGCACGGTTGTCCTATGGCGGCCAGCAAGCCAATGGCTTTCGTGACAATGCCTATCTGGGAACCGATGACAGCAATGGCCGTGAGGAGCAGACACTGCGTGCCAAGTTCCATTTCGATGCTGGCAAAGGGCGAGAGCTGACGACGACGGTCTTTCACAGCCGCGCCAACAATGGCTATGACGCATGGGCACCTGACAACAATGCCGACTTCCGTACCTACAGCGACAGACCGGGACGTGACGAACAGGAAACGAGTGCCATCTCTGCGAGGTGGCACTGGCCCTTGTCGTCGACAATGCAGTTCGTGTCGATTACAGCTGCCTCTACGACCGACGTGGAGTACTCCTACGATGGTGATTGGGGCAACGACGAGTTCTGGGCAGCTGCTCCCTATGGATTTGATTCGACGATCGAGGGATATACCTATGACTTTTTCGACCGCACCCTGCGTCAGCGTCAGACCCTGACGCACGAGATGCGTCTGCTGTCGGATCGGGTCCCGCGTTTGGGTGGAGAAGGTGTGGTCGGCGTCTACGCGAAGCAGCTACGTGAAGAAGATGCGGCGACAGGATATCTGTTTGGTGGTGATGCGGGTGTTCTCGACAGCGAATTCGATGTGGGCAATCTTGCTGTCTATTCGCAATGGCAGCGTTCTGTGGCGCCGGGTCTGCGTCTGCTGGTCAATCTGCGCGCTGATCGCCACGGCACTGACTACGATGGCGCGACAGATGCTGCGCCCGAGCGTGTTCGCTTCTCCACCAATGGTTGGCTCGGCGGCGGACGCGTAGCTCTCAATCAGGCGACGCGCATGGGACACCTCTTCGTCGCTCTGTCACGGGGATATCGTCCAGGAGGTGTCAACCAGCATCCGAGGTTGTCGGCGCACAATCGGCCCTACCATGCGGAGACGCTGTGGAATGCGGAGTCAGGTCTGCATGTTGCCACCGAGCGCGGTGCGGCATCGCTCACGCTCTTTCATGCCCGCCGCCACGATCAACAGGTTGAGCTGTCCAGCCAACAGGACCCGGGGGATCCAAATAGTTTCGTCCTGCTCACAGCCAATGCAGGAGCTGGGTGGAATGCGGGGGCCGAGTTGGAGGCGAGTTATCGGATGGCAAGGGGCCTGACACTGCGCACAACGGCGGGCTGGCTGCTGACGCATACCGATTCGTACAGCTTCGAGAACGCTCAGGGGGAGAGACTTACCCTCGGAGATCGTGAGGCCGCTCATGCGCCCTCCTATACGACACGCATCGGCTTGGACTACGAACACAGAACAGGGCTGCTGGCGAGAGTCACTTTAAGCGCGACCGACGGCTTCTTCTATTCAGACAGCCACAACAATGAGGCGGCGACGCACCAACTGCTCTATGCCAGTGTTGGCTATCAGACATCTGCGTGGACGGTGAGTCTTTGGGGGCGCAATCTGCTCGATGAACGCTATACGACGCGAGGGTTCTCTTTCGTGCTGGAACCACCGGCTTACAACGAGAAACTGTATGTGACCCATGGTGACCCGCGGCAGATCGGCGTGACCTTGCGAACCAGGATTGGTGCATCAGGTGACTGAGCAGACTGAGCAGGCTGGGCACGCCGTCATCGTCGGCAATGGTCCGGCACCATCGGCGCAATTGCTGGCCGCGCTGCTTGCCGACAAGCCGCTGCTACTGTGTGCGGACGGAGGAGCCAATACGCTGCACGGACTTGGACACTGTCCGGCCGCCGTCGTGGGTGATCTCGATTCTGCAGATGACTCGCTGCGGCAGATCTGGCCCACGACACAGTGGGTGCGCGTGGACGCGGATGACACGGGAACGGATCTGCAGAAGGTGCTGCGTCATGCGCAAACCATCGGTATCAAGCGTGCAGCGCTTGTCGGTGTTACCGGTGGCCGCACGGATCACACCCTGTGGAATCTGACGCTGCTGCGTGCCTTTGCCGACGAACTGGATCTGTGCATTGTCGATGATGACTGTCTCATTCGACGGATCCCTGAGTCGATCAGTTTTGCCGCTCCCGTGGGACTCACCCTGTCACTGTGTCCTTTGTCTGGAGACGCGACGGGGATCACCACCGAGGGACTGCGCTGGCCACTGACAGATGAAGCCCTGACACCGGGTGAGCGGGATGGAATCAGCAATGAAGTTGTCGCGTCACCCGTCAAGATTCAGGTGCGAAGTGGCGAGCTGCTGCTTGTGATCCAACGCGAGGGTGCAGGCAGCGATCTGTCGTTGATCGGCGCAACGGGGAAGAGCGGTCAGGGGTAAGAGCAGCTGGAGCCGGCCGCGCCAGCCGAGGCGCGGTCGGGCGAGGCGCGGTCGGGCGAAATCAGCCGGGCCACGTCGATGTCAGGTTACGGCGATATCAGGTCGGGGCCGACTACGGCGTCAGTCCAAGCCAGGCCAGCAATTCATCCAGGTGTTTCACCTCAAGCGTTGGCGTCGCCGTTCCCTGCGGCGTAGTGCCGTGGGCGTTGAGCCAACAGCACGGCAGGCCAGCTGCGGCTGCCCCAACCACATCATTGGCGTAGGAATCACCCACATAGAGGCAGCGTGACGGCTCCACCTGCAGGAGACGGCACCCCTCGATGAAGATCGCCGGGTCGGGTTTACGTTTGCCGAATTCCTCTGACAAGACGACACAAGCGAAGGCCTGTCGCAGACCGAGTGTCTCCAGCTTCCGATACTGCACATCGGGGTATGCATTTGAGACGACGCCGATGCGGAAGGCCTGCATACATGCTTCTACTGCCCTGTGTGCGCCATCGATCGGCGCGTCGACGACGGCATAGAG
>Ga0233434_1000417_pt1 | contig 49001 bp, 48 predicted proteins | sample SI_122_August201_4_FD_182738 | JGI IMG/M metagenome (GOLD analysis project Ga0233434, IMG submission 182738) | Seawater microbial communities from Saanich Inlet, British Columbia, Canada - SI_122_August2016_120_MG | ecosystem: Environmental > Aquatic > Marine > Inlet | place: Canada: British...
AACAGACCTGACTGGCAGTGGTGTGATCCTGTTGGTGGAAGACGAAGACGCGGTACGCCTGTTTGGATCGCGCGCACTGCGTAATAAAGGCTATACCGTGCTTGAAGCCGATAACGGCGAGACAGCACTGGATGTGCTGAACGGCTCGAAAGAACCCATTGATCTTATTGTTTCAGACGTGGTGATGCCCGGTATGGACGGTCATACATTCATCCAACTGGTGCGTCAGGAAATGCCGGATATGCGGGTGGTGCTTATGTCTGGCTATACCGAAGAAGTCTTCCGCGAAGAAATCAGCCGCGACCCGTCCATCCACTTCCTGGCCAAACCCTTCAGCCTGAAGACCCTGGCCAGCACCGTGCGCGATGTGATGAATGATGGGTAATAAAGACGAGATTCGAGCAGTCTGCTTGATACCGGATTTAATAATTGTTTCGACTTCGCATTGAAATGTGTTCGCAATAAGTAGAACATTACGGGAATAGTTTTTAATAAAACTGTTGTTTATCAATGCATTAAAATTTATTGTTGCCAATGAGAACAAAACATGTACGTATCGGGTTATTGAAACAACGATGACCCTATGGAATAAGTGAGGTACACCATGTCAGATGCAGCGCTCAAGCTCGTCGAAAAAGATAACGGCAAAGGAAACAACGTGGAAAAGAACAAGGCGCTTGATGCCGCGTTGTCACAGATCGAACGCTCGTTCGGCAAGGGCTCCATTATGCGGCTCGGCCAGCGCGAAACCGTCGAAGCCGATGTGGTTTCCACAGGCTCACTTGGGCTTGATATCGGTCTTGGTATCGGTGGTCTGCCACGCGGTCGTGTTATCGAAATTTATGGCCCGGAAAGTTCCGGTAAAACCACCCTGGCCCTGCATGTTATCGCCGAAGCACAGAAAAATGGCGGCACTTGTGCTTTTGTTGATGCGGAACACGCGCTTGATCCGTCTTACGCCGTCAAGCTGGGCGTGGATGTGGACGAACTGCTTATTTCCCAGCCCGATGCCGGTGAACAGGCCCTTGAAATTACCGATACCCTGGTGCGTTCCGGTGCCATTGATGTTCTGGTGATTGATAGTGTGGCCGCTCTCGTGCCACGCGCGGAACTGGAAGGTGAAATGGGCGACCATCACGTAGGCCTTCAGGCCCGCTTGATGAGCCAGGCCCTGCGTAAATTGACGTCGTCAGTAGCGCGCTCCAACACCATGGTTATCTTCATCAACCAGATCAGGATCAAGATCGGTGTTATGTTCGGTAACCCCGAAACCACCACCGGCGGTAACGCGCTCAAGTTCTATTCTTCCATCCGTATGGAAATCCGCCGTATTGGCTCGATCAAGGATCGTGACGAAGTGGTCGGTAACCAAACCCGGGTGAAGGTGGTTAAAAACAAGTTGGCCCCGCCATTCAAGATGATCGAATTCGATATCATGTACGGCGAAGGTGTATCCAAGATGGGTGAAATCCTTGATCTCGGCGTTAAAGCCGGCGTGGTGGATAAATCCGGGTCCTGGTTCTCCTACGGATCAGAACGCATCGGTCAGGGCCGCGAGAATGCCAAGGTCTTCCTGCGCGAACACCCGGATATGACCAATGAGATCGAAGCTTTGATCCGTCAGAACGCCGGACTGGTATCCGACGCCATGATGGTGGCCGAGAGTACGCCCATCAGCGACGATGATGACGAGTTGAGTACAGACGCCCCGGTTATCGGTGCCGATGCGCCAACGGAAGACGAAGCCAGCTGATCGGCGGCGTCTCTATCGATGGAATTCAGGGAACGCGGGCCTAATGGTCCGCGTTTTCTGCATTCTGGGCGTGCGTCTGCTGGACAGTAACGAGACCCGCCGCTAAAAACGCTTAGGTGATTTGAATATAGGGTTTTTGGGCTAACCATGCAGACGGTCAACGACATCAGAAAAGCGTTCCTGGACTACTTCGGGACACACGGTCACGAAGTAGTGGACTCCAGCCCGCTGGTGCCACGCAACGATCCCACTCTAATGTTCACCAATGCCGGTATGGTGCAGTTCAAGAACGTCTTTACGGGCCTTGAGCAGCGCGATTATTCCCGCGCCGTTACGTCCCAGAAATGCGTTCGCGCCGGTGGCAAGCATAACGATCTGGAAAACGTGGGCCGCACGGCGCGTCATCACACGTTTTTCGAGATGCTCGGTAACTTCTCGTTTGGTGATTATTTCAAAGAACACGCCATCGAGCTTGCATGGAACCTGATCACCAAGGAATTCGGCCTGTCCGAAGACAAGTTGTTGGTCACGGTCTATGCCGAAGACGACGATGCCTTCGATTTATGGAAAAAGATCGCCGGGCTTTCTGAGAACAAAATCATCCGAATCCCCACGTCCGATAACTTCTGGGCTATGGGTGATACAGGCCCATGTGGACCGTGTTCTGAAATTTTCTATGACCATGGCGATCATATTCCGGGTGGCCCACCGGGCAGCGCCGATGAAGACGGCGACCGGTTTATCGAAATCTGGAATCTGGTGTTCATGCAGTATGAGCAGGTGACCACCAGCGAAAGGGTTGATCTGCCACATCCCTCTATTGATACCGGCATGGGGCTGGAACGCATTGCAGCCGTAATGCAGGGCAGTCATGATAACTACGACATTGACCTTATGCGGTCCCTGATCAATGCATCCGCTGATGTGTCCGGCACCGACGCTGATGGTGAATTCAAGATTTCGCACCGTGTCATCGCCGATCACCTGCGCGCGTGCAGCTTCCTGATCGCTGATGGTGTTCTGCCGTCAAATGAAGGTCGCGGTTATGTGCTGCGCCGGATCATGCGGCGCGGTATGCGCCATGCCCAGTTAATGGGCTGCAAAGACCCGCTCATGTGGCAACTGGTTCCGGCACTCACCGCCCAAATGGGACAGGCCTTCCCGGAATTGGTACGGGCGGAACCGCTGATCACTGAGACCCTGCAATTGGAAGAAACCCGCTTCAAGAAGACGCTTGATCGCGGCCTCAAGCTATTGGATGAGGCCACCGGCGGTATGGGTGATGGCGGACAGTTGGACGGGGAGACAGCGTTCAAGCTGTATGATACTTTTGGGTTCCCTCTTGATTTGACACAGGACGCCCTCAAAGCCCGGTCCATTGACGTGGATGTGGACGGCTTCGAGACCGCCATGGAGCGTCAGCGTGCAGACGCCCGTAGGGCCTGGTCCGGTTCCGGCGAAGCCGCCACCGAAGCGGTGTGGTTTGAAATTCAACAGGAACACGGTGCCACAGAATTCCTCGGCTATTCCACCGAAAGTGCCGAAGGCCAGATCGTTGATCTGGTTAAAGACGGCGCGCGGGTTAGCGAAGCGGGGAAGGGCGACCATGTGTTTGTGATCACCAGCCAAACGCCTTTCTATGGAGAATCCGGTGGCCAGATGGGCGATTCCGGGGTTATGCACTTAGGCGAAGGCGTCCATATTGAGATTACGAATACTCATAAAAAGCTGGGTGCTGTGCATGTGCATGAAGGCCATATTACGGGTGGAGGCGCCCAAGTCGGCGACGACGTAACCATGGATGTGGATCACACGAGGCGATCAGCCCTGCGGGCCAATCATTCTGTCACCCACCTGATCCATGAAGCCCTGCGACGTCAGTTGGGTGATCATGTGACCCAGAAAGGCTCGCTCGTTGCACCGGACCGGATGCGTTTTGACATTGCCCACCCCAAGCCGATTACGCCGGAAGAAATCACAGAAGTGGAAGCCAGCGTGAACGCGCAAATTCGCGCCAACACCGATGTGGTGACCCGACTGATGGAACCGGACGCCGCCGTTGAGGCAGGTGCCATGGCATTGTTCGGTGAGAAATATGGTGACGAGGTGCGCGTGGTCAGCATGGGGGCTGATGGAGCCGGTAATTATTCAACCGAGCTTTGCGGCGGAACACACGTGCACCGTACGGGCGATATTGCGGTGTGCAAGGTGATCTCGGAAAGTGCGGTCGCTGCCGGGGTGCGCCGTATCGAAGTGGTCACCGCCCAAGGGGCAGAAGACTACTTCCGAGCCCAGGATCAGATTGTTCAATCTGTGGCAGCTACCCTCAAATCTGCTCCCGCCGACGTAACGGACCGGGTTGCTCAACTGGTGGAAGATCGCAAAAGGCTGGAGAAAGAACTATCCGACGTGCGCCGGCAGATGGCAGCAGGCGGTGGTGCATCCGGTGGTGATGATACCCGCGACGTGGCTGGTACCACGTTCGTGGGCCGTGTGGTCGAAGGTGTTCCGGCCAAGGAACTCAAAGGTCTTGCTGATGATCTTAAAACCAAGCTGGGGTCTGGCGTGGTGGCATTGGTTGCCGTGGACGGTTATAAGGCATCACTGGTTGTTGGCGTAACCGATGATTTGACCGATAAATTCAGTGCCGTTGATCTGGTCCGTGAAGGCGCGGCCGTGGTTGGTGGAAAAGGCGGCGGTGGTCGCCCGGACATGGCCCAGGCCGGCGGTCCGGATGGATCGAAAGCTACCGAAGCACTGGCGGCCATTGAGGCAGCTCTTTCCGAATAGATAACTGAGTATGGAGACGCATTGTGTGGCCTGATCGTAGACTGGTTGATCTCTTTGGCGTGACGCACCCCATCATTCAGGCACCCATGGCCGGCTCGGTTGATGCGACCATGGCGGTTGCGGTTTGTGAAGCGGGCGGACTGGGCTCATTACCTTGTGCCACGCTGAACGGTGACCAAATGCGCGCGGGCATTGGCATTATCCAACAACAAACGACCCAGCCTTTTAACGCAAACTTCTTTTGCCATGATCCGGCGAAACCAGATGCGGCGCAGGACGCCCAGTGGCGTGCGCGGTTAGATCCCTATTACAAAGAGTTTGGGCTGGGTGACGACACACCCGTGCCAACCGTAGACTTGCCCCCTTTTGGGGAGGATGCCTGCGCGATCATTGAAGACCTGAAACCGGCTGTGGTCAGTTTTCATTTCGGTTTACCGGAACAGTCGTTGTTGGACCGGGTGCGGGCTGTGGGATGCAAAATTGTCTGCTCTGCCAATACGGTCCGCGAGGCCCGCTGGCTGGAAGAACGCGGGTGCCATGCCATTATCGCACAAGGTAGTGAAGCGGGTGGCCACCGAGGCATGTTCCTGTCTGAGGACATAACCGAGCAAGCCGGTACCATGGCTTTGGTGCCACAGGTCGTAGACGCGGTTCAGGTGCCCGTGATCGCGGCGGGCGGTATCGCCGATGGCCGGGGAATTGCAGCGGCATTTGCGCTCGGTGCCAGCGGCGTGCAGATCGGAACCGCTTGCCTGTCTACGCCTGAATCTCTGGTCAGTGATTTGCATCGTGATGCCTTGAGTGGCGCGGAAGACGACCAAACCGTTATCACCAATGCCTGGACGGGCCGCCCGGCGCGAGGCTTCAGAACCCAATTGGTCAATGACGTGGGCGCTATCACAGATGCACCACCAGATTTCCCGACAGCGTCCGGCGCATTACGTCCGCTTAAGAACAAAGCAGAGTCAGAAGGATCAGCGGCGTTTTCCAGCCTGCTGGCAGGGCAGGCAGCCGGCCTGAACCGCGTGGCCGGTGCTGGCGCGCTTGTGAGCATGTTGGTCAGCGAGGCGGCAGAGCAATTCGAGAGACTGTCGCGGTCCTAAGAGTCGAAATATTGGTGCTCCGGGATTGGCTCCATGCGTATTTGGCATCATTTCGATGTTTATTGTCACGTGCCGGTATAGTAGACACGTCACTTAAACCATATGTCTCTGGAAAATAGGAACACCCATGTCGTTCTCGACCCGAAGCTGGCGTAGTCCTGAAACCTTATTGATCCTGCTGGCTGTTGGCAGTCCGCTGGCCTTTTATACGTGGATGACCTTGCTGAATAACTTCGCCGTGGAGCAGGCAGCCTTTACCGGGATTGAAATTGGTATTTTGCAAAGTCTACGTGAGGTACCCGGATTTTTGACGTTCACGGTGGTATTTGTGCTGCTGATCGTCAAGGAGCAGCCCTTTGCTGTCTTAGCGCTCGCCCTACTGGGGGTGGGCACGGCGATTACCGGTTTTTTCCCCACCGTTTACGGACTCTATTTCACCACGGTGGTTATGTCCGTGGGTTATCACTATTTCGAAAGCATCCATCAATCCTTGTCGCTCCAGTGGTTGGACAAGAGAGTAGCAGCAGAGGCCCTGGGCCGTATTGTCGCCGCCAGCTCTTTTGCCGGGTTGGTAGCATTCGGATTGATCTATTTCGCTGTGGACACCTTTGGGGTTGCCATGAAATGGGTATATGTGGTGGGTGGCTGCTCGGCTGTGGTCATTGCTATCGCGTGCTGGTTATTCTTCCCGCGTATGGAATCGGTCACGGTACAGCACAAACACATCGTGATCCGCAAACGGTACTGGCTGTACTATTGTCTTCAGTTCATGGGCGGGGCACGACGACAGATTTTCGTGGTGTTTGCTGGCTTCCTGATGGTCGAGAAATTCGGTTTCAGCCCTGGCGAAGTGGCGCTTTTATATCTGGCCAATGGTTTGCTGACCATGCTTACAGCCCCCATCATTGGTAAACTGATTGGCCGCTTTGGTGAGCGCCGGGCGTTGATCATCGAATACATTGGCCTCATTGCCGTCTTTACAGGTTATGCATTTGTGGAAACCGCCAGCGTTGCTGTAGCGCTCTATATTCTGGATCACCTGTTCTTCTCAGTGGCGATCGCCATGAAGACGTACCTGCAAAAGATCGCTGATCCAGCGGATATCGCCAGCACGTCTGGTGTGTCCTTTACCATCAATCACATTGCCGCCGTGGTTCTGCCCGCCGCCTACGGTTTCCTCTGGATCATCTCACCGGGTGCGGTGTTCCTGAGTGGGGCTGCATTGGCTGGTGTTTCACTGGCGCTGGCGATGCTTGTACCGCGAACCCCCAGCCCTGATAATGTGGCGCGTGTTGGCCCCTGGAAAGGGGCTCCAAGCCCCCCGGAAGAGCCAATAGAACAACCGGCAGAGTAAGGAATAAAGACAAAATGAATACTGAAAAACGCTTCGAGGGCACTGACTCCTTTGTGGCGACAGATGATCTGATGGTAGCGGTCAATGCCGCCATCGCGCTTGAACGACCATTGTTGGTTAAGGGGGAACCCGGTACCGGCAAGACCGTACTGGCGACCGAAATCGCGTCGGCGCTCGGCAAAGACCTGATCCAGTGGCATGTGAAGTCCACCACCAAGGCCCATCAGGGATTATACGAATACGATGCGGTGGCGCGCCTACGTGATTCTCAATTGGGCGACGAACGTGTCCACGACATCGGTAACTACATTGTCCGTGGTAAGCTGTGGGAAGCGTTTGAGCATGAAGGTCGTCCGGTATTGCTGATCGATGAAATCGACAAAGCCGATATCGAATTCCCCAACGATCTGTTGCTGGAACTGGATCGCATGGAATTTCATGTGTACGAGACCCAACAAACCATCAAGGCCACAAACCGCCCCATCGTGATCATCACATCGAACAATGAAAAGGAATTACCTGACGCATTTCTGCGCCGGTGTTTCTTCCATTATATTCAGTTCCCGGACGAGGCCACCATGAAGGCTATCGTGGATGTGCATTATCCGGGTATTCAGAAACGGTTGGTGGCCGAGGCCATGAACGTGTTTTTCGCAATCCGCGACGTGGCTGGTCTGAAAAAAAAGCCGTCCACATCTGAGTTTCTGGATTGGATCAAGCTGCTGATGGCTGAAGATATTCCAACCGAGGCCTTGCGCAGCTCGGATTCCAAAGATTTTATCCCGCCCTTGCATGGTGCGTTGCTTAAAACCGAGCAGGATGTGCATATGCTGGAACGTATGGCCTTTCTGGATCGCCAGCAGAGACGGTAAATGTTTTCTCAGTTCTTCCTTGATCTACGTGATGCGGGAGTCCCGGTTTCATTGCGTGAGTACCTGATGCTCATGGAGGCGTTGGACAAGAACCTGGCCGACCACAAGATTGAAAACTTCTACTACCTGAGCCGGTCGTGCCTGGTGAAGGATGAGCGCCATATTGATCGCTTTGATCAGGTGTTCGGCCATGTGTTCAAGGGGCTGGAAGCGCTCAGCAACGAAGGCATCGAGGCTGATATCCCGGAAGAATGGCTGCGCTCATTGGCTGACCGTATGTTTACGGAACAGGAAAAAGCCGAAATCGAGGCCATGGGTGGTTGGGAAAAACTTATGGAAGAACTACGCAAGCGATTGGAAGAGCAGGAAGGTCGTCATCAAGGCGGCAGCAAGTGGATCGGCACCGGCGGCACGTCCCCTTATGGGGCTTACGGCTATAACCCTGAAGGCATCCGCATCGGTCAGCATGAAAACCGGAACTATCGGGCCGTCAAAGTCTGGGACAAACGTGAGTTCAAGAACTTCGATGACACGGTGGAGCTGGGCACCCGTAACATCAAGGTCGCCCTCAGACGTCTCAGGCGTTTCGCCCGCGAAGGGGCCGATGAAGAACTGGACCTGGACGGCACCATCAAGGCCACGGCCGAGAAGGGGTACCTGGATGTAAAAATGGTGCCCGAGCGCCATAACGCGGCCAAGGTTTTGTTAGCGCTGGATGCGGGCGGATCAATGGATCTGCATGTGAAGGTCATGGCTGAGCTGTTTTCAGCGGCGCGGGTCGAGTTCAAGCATCTTGAATACTTTTACTTCCACAACTGTCCTTATGAAGTCCTGTGGCGCGACAACGTTCGTCGCTATACGGAAACCACACCCACGTGGGATGTGATGCATACGTATCCGTCTGATTACAAGCTGGTGTTCGTGGGGGACGCTTCCATGAGCCCCTATGAGATCGTCCATCCGGGTGGCAGTGTTGAGCATTGGAACGCGGAAGCGGGCATTGCGTGGATGGAGCGTTTGCTCACCACCTATCCACACGCCGTTTGGCTCAACCCCATACCAGAGGAATGGTGGGGTCATACTCAATCTGTTCAGATGATGAAACAGATCATGGGAGACCGCATGTATCCGCTGACGCTTGAGGGACTTGATGCTGCCATGCGTGAATTGAACAAATAAAAACCGGGCGGCACATACGTACCACCCGGTTTAATATTTAGATCGAAGATAGATTAACGAACGTTGATGGTCTCATACTTACCGTTGATCAGTTCCAGCTCTTTGTAGCTGCCCAGAACTTCTCCTAGTGAGTTGAACTCAACGCCGGTAGCGCCTTCGTAGTTCACCTGACCACCATTAGCGAGGATAGTCAGAGCATTTTTCAAATCACCTGGCATGATTGTTTCGCCGGGTGCATTGGCCACATCCATCAGCTTCGACTGAATTGCAGCACGATCAGAAGACCCCGCGGCCTGCATCGCCAGCGCGATGAGGGCACCGGCATCATAGGACTCGCCCGTGAATGGGCCACCGACGGTAATGCCTGCTTTCTCAGCCATGGATGAGAACGTGTTCGCACCCGGTGTTTCAGCACCCGGCAGGGTCGCAACCGCACCGTTCAGATCGTCGCCAATGGCGGCAATCAGGCTGTCGCCGATCATGCCGTCAGCCAGAATGAAGTTATCAAATGCCCCGGTGTCCAAAGACGCCTGAATGATGCCTTTGCCGCCCTGATCCACGTAACCGAACACAGCCAAGTGCTTTGAGCCAGCCGCAGACAGTGCTGCAACTTCGGCTGAATAGTCAGCCTTGCCATCTTCGTGGGCTGCGGTCATGGAAACTGAACCACCGACCTTGGCATAGGCGTTGAGGAAAGAGTCTGATAGGCCTTTGCCATAATCGTTGTTGGTGTAGGTTACGGCCACGTCCATGATGTCACGGCTTTTAAGGATATCGGCGATAACCTGACCCTGACGGGCATCAGACGGGGCTGTGCGGAAGAACAGACCTTTGTCATCCATATCGGAAAGGCCGGGTGACGTGGCAGAAGGCGAAACCATAACAACGCCGTTCGGTACGGCCACGTTGTTAGCGATCGCACCCGTAACGCCGGAACAGTCAGCACCCATAATGGCAACAACGCCATCCGATGTGATCAAACGTTCAGCCGCTGTGGTTGCGGCGGCTGAATCCACACAGGTGGAATCGGCGCGAACAGAGACGATCGTTTTGCCACCCAGCAACATGCCGGAATCTGAAACTTCCTTAAAAGCCAGTTCAGCGGCAGAACCCATATCAGGGGTCAGGGATTCAATAGGGCCGGTAAAGCCCAGAATGATACCGACCTTAATTTCATCGGCCACGGCGGGTGATATGGCGGGTGAAGCCAGGGCTGCAACCATTGTGGTTGCCAATAGTAATTTTCTCATAACGTCCTCCTCAAAAGTTTCTCAATTTTATTGTGGCTTGTTTTGTCTCAAAAATAATATGCGCCGCATGAACCTTGATCTAGCTCTATTTGTCGTCTTCGCGTTTTACCACCTCGGGCAAGATACCATGAGGATGGAACCGGATGACTAGTAGCAAAATAACCCCCATGGTGAAAATCCGCATGTGTGGCGCAGATTCCATCAAGTGCGCACGAATGGGGCTTGCGGCATCCATCCACGCCGTACCGTTAGTGATTAACCATACACCAACGGGTTCTGCTTCAACCCACAGGAACCAGATTAAAAATCCACCGAGCACGGCCCCCACATTATTCCCGGACCCGCCCACAATCACCATAACCCAGATCAAGAAAGTGAAGCGGAGCGGATTATAGGTTCCCGGTGTTAGCTGGCCGTCCAGTGTGGTTAGCATGGCCCCCGCGATGCCGACCACGGCTGAGCCCAGCACGAACACCTGTAGGTGGCGTTTGGTGACGTTCTTACCCATGGCGCTCGCGGCGACTTCGTTGTCACGAATGGCGCGCATCATGCGACCCCAGGGCGAATTCAAAGCACGAACACTTAAAGTAAGTATGATCAGCAGGACGACGCTGAATAGGCCGGCGTAACAAAGCTTCACAAAAATGCTGGATGATTCCACAATGAAACTATCCAGCCGCGCCATGCGGGCATCAGTTGCCAAGGCTGCCAGGGTATCAGAATGCAGCCATTCAACGACCCGGATAAAGGTCAGGTTCTGCTGTAAATCGACCTCATATGGAACCGGGCGTGGCAGGCCTGCCACATTCTTCACGCCACGGGTCAGCCAGTCTTCATTTTTGATAATGGCAATAATAATTTCGGCGATGCCCAGTGTGGCAATCGCCAGATAGTCGGCCCGCAATCCCAGTGCAATTTTGCCCACGACCCAGGCTGCCCCTGCGGCAAAAAGCCCCCCCACGACCCATGACAGGATGATGGGTAAGCCAAGCCCGCCCAAATATCCGGTGGACGCCGGATTGACGGCTTCAATGGCGGCGACGGCGGGATCAAAAAAGGGACGGAACACGGTGTAACCCGCAACGAAGATTACGACCAGGGCGATGGTCCGCATGGGACCTTTGGGGATGCGGCGGTAAGCAATGATTACGGCGGCCAGCGTGCCCCCGGCAATCAGTAATGCGATACCCAAATCGGCACCGCCTGCGGCCCAGGCTTCCGGGACCGGGGGTTTGGATACCAGTACGGCGGCCACGCCACCTAACGCGGCAAAGCCCATGGTACCCACGTTGAATAACCCTGCGTATCCCCATTGAATGTTGATGCCCAGTGCCATAACAGCGGATATCAGGCCCAGATTGAAGATCACCATGGCGACCGACCATGATTGCGCGAAGCCAACCAAAATTAACAGGCCCGCCATGAGCGTGAAGGCCATGACGGCGCGCCGGTTACTGTTCAGATGAGGCCGGGATGCGCTCATATGACTTTTCCCTTGAATATACCTGTGGGCCGGATCAACAGAACAAGCACCAGAATCATAAACGATACGGCAAACTTGTAGTCGGTAGATAGCAACTGCATCAGGCCGTCAGGTGCCCAGCCCGGCGGGACCGCATAGATCAGGAATTTTTTGTAGGCATAGGTAATGATCACCTCGGAAAAGGCGATAACGAATCCCCCCACAATGGCCCCGACCGGATTGCCAATGCCGCCCACGATAGCGGATGCAAACATGGGCAGCAGAAGTTGGAAATACGTAAAGGGCTTAAAGCTTTTATCCAGGCCGTAAAGGGTGCCGGCGATCGTGGCCAGGGCGGCAGTAATAATCCATGTGATGGCAACCACCCGCTCCGGGTCAATTCCGGACAACAGGGCCAGGTCTTCGTTGTCTGAAAATGCCCGCATGGCTTTACCGGTTCGGGTCCGTTGCAGGAACCAGAATAAGGCAGCCACAAGAATAATGGCGATTACGATGGTCAAGCCCTGACTAACCTTGATACTGAGGCCTTCATCCAACCCGGTCATTTTCTTGAATTCACGGGCCTTGATAATGAACCGCTCGCCATCCGTAAATCGCTGATCATCAGGCCCGATAATGAATCGAACGATGCCGTTGAAGACGAACATGACACCCGTTGATGCGATCACGAAAGTTGACGGGCTACTGCGTTTCTTACGGTAATACCGGAAGATCATTCGGTCATTAAGCAACGTCACGCTCATGGAGATAACAATAGCCAGCGGCAACGCCAGCAGGGCCGTTGGTAATGGCGCTATGGTAATGCCCAACGACTGGAACCACCAGGTGATCATCACCACAATCATGGTTCCGAAAGCCATCATGTCGCCATGGGCGAAATTGGCAAATCGCAAAACGCCAAAAACCAGGGTAATCCCCAAAGCGCCAAGGGCAAGTTGAGCGCCATAGGTCATACCCGGCACGAGGATGAAATTGGAGAACAGGACGATGGCGTTGATCGTATCAGTATCCATATCCGTCAGCCTCCCAAGAACGACCGGCGCACGTCCGGATTTGCCAGTAACGCCGCACCTGTGTCAGTGAACCTGTTCTCGCCGGTTACCAGAACGTAGCCTTTGTCGGCGATCTCGAGCGCCTGACGGGCGTTCTGTTCTACCATCAGGATAGCAATGCCGGTCTTCCGCACTTCAAGAATTCGATCAAACAGCTCATCCATCACAATGGGTGATACGCCTGCTGTGGGCTCATCCAGCATCAAAACATCGGGCTGGGTCATCAATGCCCGCCCTACGGCTACTTGCTGGCGTTGACCACCGGATAGTTCACCCGCAGCTTGATGGCGTTTATCTTTGAGAATGGGGAACAGATCAAAGATGTGCTCCATGGTGGCATAGATATCATCGCGCCTGAGGAAGGCTCCCATCTCCAGGTTTTCCTGCACGGTCATGGAGGTGAAGATGTTGTCGGTTTGCGGAACCATCGCCATGCCTTCCTTGACCCGGTCTTGGGGTGATAAATTGGTGATGGATTTATCACCAAGCCGTACGTCACCTTCGCGCAAATCAATCATGCCGAATATGGCCTTCATGGCGGTGGATTTACCGGCCCCGTTGGGCCCCACAATAACCACGATTTCACCTTTATCGGCGGTGATGTCACAGCCCTGAAGAATATCAACGCCACCATATCCGCCTCGCATGCCTGTGGCGCTCAGATAGCTCATGCTGGTTCCGCCGCCAATTTGTTTTTAAGGCCGGTCCCAAGGTAAGCCTCAATAACGTCTTCGTTGGCTTTGACCTCGTCGGGTGTGCCCTGGGTCAATACCCGGCCTTCGGCCATAACGATGACCGGGTCGCACAATCGCGAAATGAAATCCATGTCGTGTTCGATCATACAGAAGGTGTAGCCGCGTTCGTCCCTGAGCCTGAGAATCGTATCGCCAATTTCCTTCAGCAAGGTCCTGTTGACCCCCGCACCAACCTCATCCAGCAGCACGACCTTGGCATCCACCATCATGGTACGGCCCAACTCCAGCAGCTTCTTCTGGCCACCGGAAAGGTTTCGGGCTTGCTCGTTCGCCAGATGGCTGAGTTTCAGGAAATCCATCACCTCAGCGGCCTTGTCGCGAATGGCGGCGTCCTGGGCGGCAACGGCGTCGCGTCTGAACCAGGCACTCATCAGGCTTTCACCCGCTTGATTAGCCGGAACCATCATCAGATTTTCACGAACCGTCAGAGATGAGAACTCATGGGCGATCTGAAAGGTTCGGAGCAAGCCTTTATCGAATAGTTCGTGAGGCTTGAGGCCGGTTACGTCTTCGCCATTCAAAATGATATGGCCCGACGTTGGCGCATAAACACCGGCGATCACATTGAAAAGCGTGGTTTTACCGGCCCCATTCGGCCCGATCAGGCCTGTGACAGAGCCTTGTTTGATGGTAAAGGAGGTGCCATCAACGGCTTTGATTCCCCCAAAATGCAATGAGACATCTTCAACGGATATCATCGCTTGCGTCTTTCCTAGTGTCTTCCTTTGAGATTATTCCTCCACGTCGGCGGCGACGCGCATGGAAACAATACTATCCGGGCCATAGACTTTACCATTCATGGCGGATGAACCCAGCTTGATCTGATCCACATGCTCCATGCCTTCGATTACCTTGCCCCATACGGTGTATTGGCCGTTCAGGTGCGGGGCATCATCGAGAACGATGAAAAACTGTGAGTCGGCGCTGTTCGGACTGCTGCTGCGGGCCATGGACAAGGTCCCACGGGTGTGCGGTTCAGCGGTAAATTCAGCCATCAAATTCTGGCCGGACCCACCCATGCCGGTTCCTTCCGGATCGCCGGTTTGAGCCATGAAACCTTCGATCACACGGTGGAACAACAGACCGTCGTAAAAACCTTCGCGGCTCAACTCCTTAATGCGTTCCACATGATTGGGTGCCAAGTCAGGGCGCAGCTCGATCACCACGCGACCTGTTTTCAATTCCAGGAACAATGTGTTTTCAGGATCGCCAGCCTCGGCCGTGTTATCGGTAGCGGCGGTCATGAAGAATACAAACAGGGTGAGTGCAATATGGAGAGAACGCATGATTCCTCGCGTGTGTGATAAGTATTTTGGGCTAGGGGGAACATATAAATTAGTCGAACAGAGCATCAATTTCGGATTGGGAAATACCCTTGCCCGCAAGTTGGGGGCCATCAAGGAGTTTCTCATCTTCGGTCTTTTCCTTGACCGGTTTGACTTCGATTTTATCCATCTCGTCTTTGCCCCAGATACTGATCAGATTGTTGACGCGTTCTTCAACATAGATGATGGACTTCATTACCTTGGAAACGCGTTGGCCGGTAATGTCCTGGAATGAACAGGCTTCGAAGACGTTATTGCTGATATCGATGGCAGAATCGATGACGGCTTTTTGCGCGTCATTCACATCCGGCCTAATGCTCGATAGTAACTCTGTGGCCTGCTCAACGCTTTCCATGATGGTGTTGGTTGCTTCTTCTGTGGCGTCCACGATCGCATCAAGCTGGTCGCTCATGCTAGGCAGGTGATGTTCGTCATCTGCCGGGCGGTGCATGGCCGCGATCTCATCACGGACACGGTTAACATACTGGAACAATCCAACAAGTTCGGCTTTCAGGACAGCGGCTTCATCTGTGGGCTCAAGGGGCATTTTACCATCTTACTGTTAGTTGCTTGGGGTCTTGCGTGATCTTATATGGACAAATGCGTCAAGCCAAGAAGGGAATCTCGAGCTATTTTCGTTTGCGTCGCTTGGGTTTCGCGGCACTACCTATATCGTCCACCGGGGCACCGGCGGCTTTTGCCTCGGCCTCAAGTTCATCGGCTACAATCTGGCGTGCCTCAGGCGGTAAAGAAGCCGGGTCCATGGCGTACATAGCCATATACATGAGCTTGTCACGTGCTTCGGCAGGTAAGTCATCAAGAACTTTTTGCTTCTGACGATGAACAGATATTGCCTGTTTGAGCAAGGCCTCGCGTTCCGGAGATGCCTTACCCTTATCCTTTGATTTGGGTGGCGTTTTCGCGCCTGTGGGCTCAAATCGCTTTTCCGTCTTTTTTCTGGCGCTACTCGGGGGGGTACCCGTCGCCTCGGCGCGGGCCTCGGCAAGGGCATCAGTTATGGTGGACAGAATTTGCTCGTCTGACTCGTTGGATGAAGGCCCGGGGGATGAAGGCCCGGGGGATGAAGGCCTGACGGGCTTTTTCGTTTTCTTTGATTTCTTTGACTCGCCGGGGGATATGGGAGGTGCAGGTGAGCTAGCACCTTTGAGATCAGCCAGTTTTTTTCTGGCACTCTTGTCCATAACCACTGACAACAGAGCGTTTGATACAAATTTCTTGAGCATGGTACGCTCACTCCCACTCCTACATTCACGAATCTCTCTGAGTCTACCTGTCTTGAGGCCCTGATAAAAGGCCTGCGGCAGAAATCGTCACGGAAATGGCCCGGAAGTGGAACCGGAATTGGAATTGTAAAAACCGGGTTGATGTGCGCTTATGTCGACTCAATAAGGTAGGGACGACATGAGAAGACAAAGAAAAGCCAAAATCATTGCGACGCTCGGTCCTGCATCATCAACAATAGAGATGATGGCAAAGTTGTTTGAAGCGGGCGCAGACGTATTTCGCCTGAATTTCAGCCATGGTACCCACGAAGATCATAAAAAACGTTACGATGATATTCGTGAGCTAGAGAAAAGGTATGGTCGCCCCATTGGCGTTATTGGCGATCTGCAAGGCCCCAAGTTCCGCGTTGGTGAGTTTGCTGGCGATGGTATTGAATTGGAAGTGGGTCAAACGTTTCAGGTTGATCTGTCTGAGGAGCCGGGTGATCAGACCCGTGTGCAGCTCCCCCACCCGGAGGTTTTCAAAGCATTGTCCGACGGTACGGATTTGCTGCTGAATGATGGCCGGATTCGCCTCAAGGTCAAAGAATTCAGCGATAGCCATGCTGTCACCGAGGTCATCGCCGGGGGGCCATTGTCGGATAACAAAGGCCTGAACCTGCCTGATGCAGTTATTGATGTGTCGCCGTTAACCGAGAAAGATCGAGAAGACCTGCGCTTCGCACTGGATCTTGGTGTGGACTGGATTGCATTGTCATTTGTGCAGCGTCCTGAAGACGTGGAAGAAGGTCGTAAGCTGGTCGCTGGTCGCGCCGGTATCATGGTGAAACTCGAAAAACCCAGCGCCATTAAACATCTGGACGAGATCATCGAGCTATCAGACTCGCTGATGGTTGCGCGCGGCGATCTGGGGGTGGAATGCCTGCCCGAAGATGTGCCCGCATTCCAGAAACTGATTATCCGATCCTGCCGGTTGGCTGGTAAGCCTGTTATCGTGGCAACCCAAATGCTGGAATCCATGATTGATGCCCCAACGCCAACCCGTGCGGAAGCATCAGACGTGGCAACGGCCGTTTATGAGGGCGCCGATACGGTTATGCTGTCCGCCGAATCAGCGGCGGGCGACTTTCCGGTCGAAGCGGTGACCATGATGGACCGTATTATCAGGCGCGTTGAACGGGACCCTATATTTGAAGAAATGATGGAAGCCCAACGACAGGATCCTGAATCCACGGCCGCCGATGCCATTACGTCGGCGGCGCGTCAATGTGCCAGCACGATCTCTGCTGCGGCTATCGTGACGTTCACGTCCACCGGCTCAACCACGTTACGGGCCGCTCGCGAACGCCCGGAAGTGCCGATTATCTGCTGTACGCCCCGCACGGGAACGGCCCGCCGTCTAGCCTTGGTCTGGGGGGTTCATTGTGTATTTACAGAAGATGCATCCAGTTTCCGCGAAATGGTGACGAAATCCATCAAGATTGCATCTGAGGAAGAGTTCGCCTCGGCCGGCGATCGTTTGATTATCACAGCTGGCGTTCCCTTTGGAACACCAGGTGCCACCAACATCCTGCGTATCGCCTGGGTAGAGTAAACTTTCGGCGAGCAAGGCTCTCAATATGACTGACGATAATTCCAGTAGCCGAACCGGCGGCGGGGTATTTGCCGTTATTGCATTTTCCCTGTGGGGGGTGTTCCCCCTGTACTTCAAGGCGGTGTCGTCTGTTCCAGCCCTTGAAATGCTGGCTCATCGGGCGTTCTGGGTTCTCGTTACCTTGTTGCCAATCGTTTTGATTCTGCGTGGTAAGCAACACGTTGTGGCGGCTTTTCGTGACAAGACAGCGCGTCGTGCCATTGTGGTGGCAACGTCGTTGCTGTCGGTAAACTGGCTTATCTTTATATGGGCGATTACCAACGGATACGTTTTGCAGTCCAGCCTCGGGTATTACATCAACCCATTGCTTAATGTGTTGCTTGGCGTGATCGTTCTCAAAGAAACCCTGCGGCCTATGCAAAAGCTGGCGTTGTTGATAGCAGCGGCGGGTGTCGCTGTAATGGTTTTTGGCCTTGGTGTTTTTCCCTGGGTGTCCTTATCGCTAGCGCTGACGTTCGCGCTATATGGCCTGGCGCGCAAGAAATCACCCGTGGGTTCAATGACGGGGCTATTTGCCGAAACGATTATTATTACACCCATTGCCCTGTTGTTTCTGGCCTGGTTATGGTCGGACCACAGCAGCCAATTTGATATGAACCCGGTTGTCAGTCTTGATGATATGGAGTTGTTCGCGCTGGTGGTGGCGAGCGGTATTGTCACGTCTTTACCGCTTGTCCTGTTTACCGAGGCGGCGCGTCGGTTGCCGCTTTCTGTGCTGGGGTTTTTCCAGTATATAACGCCCACCGGACACTTCATCCTGGCCGTGTTTGTTTTTGGTGAGCAATTCACCGGGTGGCATATGGCCAGTTTCGCCATTATCTGGCTAGCACTTGCACTCTATTCCACCGATGCTCTCAAACACCGCAGGCAGCAATTAGCGGAGACCGCAACGTGATTTTGGAGCTGTTGACCATTGTATCACCGGTGGTGATTTGCGCTCTGATCGGGTTTGTGTGGTCGAAGCGGGGCTACACCTTTGACGTGGACCAGATAACCCGGCTGGTCACCTACATTGGTACGCCGGCGCTGGTTTTTGCGACCCTGACCAATGTGGAAATTGATCCTGACACCTTCTCAAGGATGGCAATGGCGACCGCGGTTACGGTTGTGATGTTTGCCGTTATTGGTGCGCCAATTCTGAGGATTGCCGATCTTCGGCTGCAACCCTATCTGCCGCCTATGGTTTGGGCGAATATGGGTAACATGGGGTTGCCGCTGTGTCTGTTTGCCTTTGGCCCGGAAGGCCTGGCCTTGGCCATCACCTATTTTGCCGTGAATGTGGTCATGATGTTTACGCTGGGTGTGGCATTTTCAGCGGGCTCATTTTCGATCAAGCAGGTTCTCAAGTTACCATTTATCTACGCCGTAGCCGCCGCAGTGGCTGTTATGTTGACGGATTTCGATGTACCCCGGTGGATCGGCAATACAGCAGAATTGCTGGGCGGACTGACCATTCCGCTTATGTTGATTATGCTCGGTGTGTCACTGGCCAGCCTGAAAGTAACCAGCCTGCAACGGGCAGTCCTGCTTTCTGCGCTGCGGTTGGTCATGGGCTTTCTAGTGGGCGTTGGCGTCGCATGGGCATTTGGATTTGAAGGTGCTGAGCGCGGTGTGCTGATTCTGGAAGCGGCCATGCCGGTGGCTGTTTATAACTATCTGTTTGCGGTGAAATTCGATCAGGAACCGGGCGAAGTGGCCGGCATGATTGTCATATCAACCGCCCTGTCATTTATCACCTTACCGGCTCTTCTGTGGTTTGTGCTCTAGCACGGTTTCGGGTATAGGGTGGCATCTCAGGTGATTGACTAAAAGGCATGATATGACGGTTCTTGTAACAGGCGCTGCTGGCTTCATTGGGTTCCATACAACGCGGACATTACTGGCGCGTGGTGAGAAGGTTGTGGGCATTGATATCGTCAATGATTACTACGATGTGTCGTTGAAAGAAGCCCGTCTTGCCATCCTTTCAGAAAGCCCGAATTTCGAGTTGTTCCGAGATGATATCGCCGACAAGGATGCCGTCGAGGCGATGATTGCCAAGCGACCCGATATCAACCGGGTGGTCCATTTGGCGGCGCAGGCAGGCGTGCGTTATTCGCTGATCAATCCTTACGCCTATATGCATAGTAATCTGAACGGTCATGTGGTTCTGGTCGAGGCCTGCCGGAAACTGGCAGAACTAAAACACTTCGTCTACGCGTCTTCGTCTTCGGTTTATGGGGCGAACACCAAGCTGCCATTCAGCATCAAAGACAGGGTCGATGACCCGGTTTCGCTTTACGCCGCTACTAAGAAATCCATGGAGATGATCAGCGAAAGCTATGCGCGCATGTTCGCTATACCCCTGACGGGGCTTCGGTTCTTTACCGTGTACGGGCCGTGGGGCCGACCGGATATGGCAGCCTTTATTTTTGTGAAGAAGATTTTGGCGGGCGAGCCTATTCCTGTGTTTAACAATGGCGATATGCGACGGGACTTCACCTTCATTGATGACATTGTGGCGGGCGTAATTGGTTGTCTGGATAAGCCAGCTTTAGAAGTCGATGGCAAAATGCCGCACCGGGTTTACAACATCGGAAACAATAAGTCCGAAAGCCTGATGGACTTTGTGGCCGAGATTGAAAAGTCTCTGGGTAAGAAAGCCGAAATAGATTTCCAACCCATGCAGCCCGGTGACGTGCGCGAAACCTTCGCTGATATCGACGATACCCGGCGGGACTTCGGATTTGATCCGCGTACATCCATGCCGGAAGGTGTGGCAAAATTCATCGCGTGGTATACGGATTATTACGGCGTCACATGAGCAATACGCGCGCTGTCGGGATGCTGTTTCTGCTCGCATGTATGTGGAGCTCGTCCTTTACCGCCATCAAATTCTCGGTCCATGAAATTCCACCTGTAACCCTGGTCGCGTTGCGCCTGGGTGTCGCTGCGATTGTGCTGTACGGCTTCTTGCGCTTTCAAGGTAAGCGGTTGCCGAAATGGGGCCGGAACTGGACGCCCTATGTGCTGATCGGGATAACCGGAAACTGCGCGCCATTTTTCCTTATAAGTTGGGGCGAGGTGGGAATCAGTAGCAGTCAGGCCGTTATTCTGCTTGCGATCATGCCGCTGGCGACGCTGGTGCTGTCCCATTTCTTCACCGATACCGACAAGATCACCCCCACACGGTTGATCGGTTTGGTGATCGGGTTCATCGGGGTCGTGGTTCTGTTCGGCCCAGAGGCGCTGCATGATATGGACGGCGACACCATCAGTCGCCTGGCCGTGGCGGGTGCCGCTATTTTTTATGGTATTGCGACCGTCATTTCCAAACGTTTACCGGCTGGCGGTGATCCGGTTGAGTCGGCCACGGCCATGACAGTGTGTGCCATGGTTTTCATGGTGCCTGCGTCGTTATTGTTGGATCAGCCATGGACACTGGCCCCGGCAGCGGTCCATTTGGGCGCCGGCATCTATCTGGGGTTTGTACCCTCAGCGCTTGCCAGCATTCTATATTTCCGGCTGATTGCGGACCGAGGCACAACCTTCTTTTCGGTGATCAATTACATCATCCCCTGTCTCGGTGTTATATGGGGTTTCTTGTTGTTGAATGAAGAGGTGCCCGCCCAATCGCTTGTGGCGCTGATCATCATCCTGTCGGGGGTTGCTATCACCAACGTGAAACGCCGTGCCCGAGCTTAGTTGAAGAACCCGGCTTTAGTTGAAGAACAGGAACACGGCGAACCGTTTGCCTTTGGTGATGGGCAAGACCTCGTGAAGCAGCTTACATGAGAAGACAAGACCGCCGCCCAAGGGGGCGGTGTAGGTCTTCATACTATATTCGGGGAAGCGAACGCCGCCGCCTTCGAAACCGTCATTAAGATTGAGGCTCATGGCAAAACGCCGGGGCGTTTCGTTGTCACCGTGATAGAGGTCGCGATGCGCTCTGAAAAAACCGCTGTTAGAGCTCTCATAACACCCCACACGGGCCAGCTCATATTTGCTCGATTTGTGATTGAAAACTTTTTCCAGTTCCGGCATGACCCGAAAACTTAACCGGCGGCTGACTTCAAAATTGAGCGGATCATCGCCACCCGGGATGCGCACATCTGTGCGCCGCTTCATATCGTCATTACCCACATCATGCGGATTACCCATGCCACGGCGTGTGATCTGATCTTCTTCCTTTTCGCCCTGTCGCCAATACTTGATCAATTTTTTACAAAAATCGGGTTCGAATACGCGGGGGACAAGCAGCACAGGTGCCTGCGTTCCGACCTGCTCATCATCACCTACAGCCACTTCGCGCTGGCAGATTTTCAGGGCCTGTTGAGCCATGGGGGCAGGGGACACGTTATCCAGTAATTTCAGGAGGCGGCAGTTCCGGTCCACAACCGCACAAGCAATCGTGTCATTACCTGCCGATAAATTAAATGATGATGCGTAAAACCCGGTGGGGTCGGACAGAACAGAAAAATAGAGGTCGAGTTTCTCTATCAGCTGCTTATTGCCGTCCGGAGTCAGGTTGGTGATGGCAATGACATGGGCGTCAATATCACGAATCTCATCGTAACAATCCCGCAAAGCCTCTAATGCCGTCGTCACTGTGCGTGATGTGGCGTCACGAACGATGAGATAGATAACCGGGTGTCCGGCAAGATTGGTATCATAAGCCCATACGGCCTTGTCACGCTGGTTGGGTAGCCGGATGGTGGGGGCATAGTCGCCAATTTGGATGGCGCGAACAGGGGCATTCATGATCGGTACAAACCTTCCAGTCTTTCGCCGTATCGGTCCTTCAACACGTGACGTCGCACCTTCATGGTGGGCGTCATTTCACCGTTATCAATCGTAAACGGCTCGTCCGCAATTATATAGCGCCGCACTTTTTCAATATTTGAAAGAGGCTTATTAATGCCATCCAGAGTTTCACTCATGGCGGCTCTTAAATTTGGATCATCTTTCAAGTCGCTCAGGCTCCCGGTTTTTCCGCTTTCTTTGGTCCAATCCTGAAACCATGTTTCATCCGGCACAATCAACGCCACCAAGTTTGGGCGCTTGTCGCCATAAACCATAGCCTGGGCGATGGCGGGGGCCAGACACAGAATACCTTCGATCCGTTGCGGTGCGATGTTGTCGCCGCCTGAATTCACAATGATGTCTTTCTTACGATCAGTGATGAGCAGATGACCATCAGCATCGAATTCGCCAATATCACCCGTATGCAACCAGCCGTCCTTGATGGCTTCGGCGGTGGCCTGTTCATTGTTCCAGTAGCCCTGCATGACCAATTCACCACGACAAAGGATTTCACCGTCGCTGGCAATCTTGACCTCGGTGTTTTTAACAATAGGGCCGACCGTGTGCATCTTTGGTCCGCTGGGGCGGTTCACTGTAATGACGGGCGCGCTTTCGGTTTGTCCGTATCCCTGAAGAATGCGTAATCCCAGCGCGGTAAAGAACAGGCCGATTTCGGGGTTCAACGGCGCACCACCGGAAACCAGCGCTTTCAATCGACCGCCAAAGCGGCTCCGTACTTTGTCGCGGACCAATTTATCCACCACGCGGTCCATTATCCGTTCTGTCACGGAAAGTGATTTCGGATCGTGATATCGTTTTGCCCCCAGAGTATAAGCGGTGTTGAACAGCTTTTCTTTCATGCCGCCCTGTTTCTGAACGCCGCGTGTGATGCGTTGGTGCATGGTCTCGTACAGGCGCGGCACCGCCGTCATAATGGTGGGGTGGGCCTCTGCCATATTGGCACCAAGACTTTCGATCCCTTCGGCGTAATAGATCTGCGCACCTACGAAGATGGGGAAAAATTGCCCGGCCATGTGTTCGTATGAATGCGACAGGGGCAGGAACGATAGAAATACTTCATCATCCAACCCCATTTCCATCAGAGCGTCAGTTGCGGCTTCACAGTTATGCAAAATCGCCCCGTGGTGCAAAATAACCCCTTTGGGCAGGCCGCCGGTACCAGATGTGTAAATGATGCAGGCTGTGCTGTCGCGTGTCCAGGTGGCGGCCAGGGCCCGAATATCGTTACCCCGTGCCCGCCCATCGTTCATGAGCGTATGGAGCGGTATCGCGTGATCGTGGGCTTCCTCGATCGGTTCCATATGGCATATGAATGCCAACGCTGGTGATTTACGGGCCGCTGCGAGCAACGGAACGGCCAGCCTGTTCGTTGATACAAGTGCGGCCTTGGCACCACTGTCCATCAGGATGTGGGCGTGATCATCAACTGTGTTGGTGGTGTAGGCCGGGACCAGAATGGCACCAATGGAGAGGACGGCGATTTCTGTAATTAACCATTCAGGGCGGTTTTCGGAAACCAAAACCACCCGATCACCAGGCTTAATCCCATGGGCCAATAACCCGTTTGCGATGGCGCATGCCCGTTGCGCGGCTTCGTTCCACGATACCGCCTCATAGACACCATTCTGCTTTTCCCACAGGAAAGGCTTGTCGCCCAGGCGGTCAGCCTGTTCAAAAAACATGGTGCTTAGATTATTCCAGGTATCCACGCGGCCTCCCAAATTGACACCAAATTGACATATGGCGCGAATCGTAATCTATAGCTCCTGAGCGATGATCACAATGAAACAAGGAAGCCCATGATGGCCAGTGCAAACCCGGAAAACATCCCCTCTTGGGACTTAAGCGATTTTTACAGTGGTCCCGACGCGCCTGAAATCGATGCTGATCTGGGCAAGGTGAGCGATAAAGCAACGGGTTTTGAGAAATCTTTTCAGGGCCGGGTCGCTGAACTCAGCCCCACAGCATTCGCTGAAGCCATCATTGATTTTGAGAGTCTGACGCAGGATATGCACCGAATCGGCAGCTATGCGCAGTTGTTGTATGCGGCCGATGTCAGCAATCCGGACACAGCCCGGTTCTATCAGAGTATCCATGAGCGCATTACCGATATCTCCACCCATGTACTGTTTTTCACGCTGGAAATAAACCGGCTGGATGAAGAAGCGTTTACGAATTTGATCGCCGATAGCGCGGTTGCGCATTATGGACCCTGGTTGCGTGATGTGCGGGCATTCCGCGACCATGAGCTCAGCGATGAACTGGAACAGCTTCTGCACCAGAAATCGGTCACCGGTCGATCATCGTGGTCACGTCTGTTCGATGAAACCATGGCCGATATGCGTATTGATCTGGATGGTGAGCAACTGACCCTGAGCGATACCCTGAACCGTTTATCCAGCACAGATGGCGCTGTTCGAAAAGCTGCCGCAAAGGCGCTGGGTCAACATCTTAGTGGTCAGGTACGCCTGTTCTCGCTGATCACAAACACGCTGTCCAAGGACAAGGAAATTGAAGACCGCTGGCGCAGCTACGCCGCCCCCATGTCGAGCCGCAATCTGGAAAACCAGGTTGAGGATGACGTGGTCGAGGCATTGGTGAGTGCGGTGAAAGATGCCTATCCACGCCTGAGCCATCGTTATTACGCCCTCAAGGCCAAATGGTTTGGTGTGGACCAACTGGATTATTGGGATCGTAATGCGCCTTTACCTGATCAGGCAGACCGTACTTATTCTTGGGAAGACGCACGATCCACGGTGTTGGATGCCTATGGCGGGTTCGATCCGCAGATGGCGGAAATCGCCTTCACGTTCTTCGATAAGCGCTGGATAGATGCGCCACCCCGACCGGGCAAGGATTCAGGTGCGTTCTCACATCCGACGGTGCCATCGGTGCATCCCTATATTTTGATGAATTTCCACGGTAAATCCCGGGACGTAATGACATTGGCGCACGAATTGGGGCATGGGGTTCATCAGGTGCTGGCGGCGCCGCAGGGTACATTAATGTGCGATACGCCGCTGACGCTGGCAGAAACAGCCTCTGTGTTTGGCGAAATGTTGACCTTTCAGTCTATGCTGGCCACGCTGGATGGCGATAAAGATGCCAACCTTTGTCGCATTATGATCGCGGGCAAGGTGGAAGACATGATGAACACGGTGGTCCGCCAGGTGGCTTTTCATGAATTTGAACGACTGGTTCATGATGAACGTCAAAATGGTGAGTTAACCGCCGAACGGCTTGGCGATATCTGGATGCAAATTCAGACCGACAGCCTGGGGCCTGCGTTACGCTTCGATGATGATTACCGAAACTACTGGGCCTACATTCCCCACTTCATTCATTCCCCATTTTACGTTTATGCCTATGCGTTCGGCGACTGTCTGGTGAATTCGCTGTATGACGTGTTTGATGGTGGCCATCCGGGCTTTCAGGCCAAGTATCTGGACATGTTGAAAGCCGGTGGCACCTTGCGCCATAAGGAGCTTCTGGCACCGTTTGGCCTGGACGCTAGCGATCCTCAATTCTGGGGCAGGGGCTTGAGCGTGATCTCTCGCATGATCGATGATCTTGAGGGAATGGATTAACGTTCGGTTGAGTAGCTCTTGCGTCGTGCGCTCAAAAGGCTACCATCATCATGTGGATAATTAATCTCCCGAGCAACAAGCGCGCGAATGACATATAAAATAGACGTCACTAAATTTCCGGAACTGGTTTCCCAGTTTTCCGACTTTCAGGTGGATGAAAGCCATCTGGAGTACCTGGACGGTAAGCTGCATACTTTGTGGGGGCTTGGCCGCAATTTGGTGCTGGTCTGGGTCGCACATGAACGTGCGATTGATGCATTGATTATCCCCCATTATACCCTGAGCGAATTTGCGGCACAAAATCGTGTCGATGATGATGACCCGCTGAGCATGATTTATGGCGCAGATGAACGTTCGGACCGCTCCAAGAATGTACTCGAAGATGTCATATCCGGTCCCAAGCAGGTGGACGACGTAGAGTTTTCACATCTATGCAAGTTGCTGGACGGTCAACGCCATCATATAGAGTTGCCATTTGCGCCCGGTGTTGATGTGCCGTTCGTCATGATCGAGACGCTCATCAAACGGTATAGTATTTCCTATGTGGAAGACCGGGCCGTGGCCTTGTTTGATATCGTGGGGTTTTCGTTGTTATCGGCGCTTGATCAAGTGACTCAACTGAACAGCCTGGCGTATTCACTCAATTCTGCCTATGCCAAAATGCTGAACAATGACATTGAGATCAGCTTTGCGCGCTCGACCACCGGTGACGGCTTTTATATCTGGAACCGGGATCGCAATATTCAGGCCAATGTGAACCTGTATCACTTCATGCATCTGGTTTTGGCCGACAACGCCATTGCGCGCAGCAAGTCGGCACCCAACACCACACCGCAATTACGCGGTTGCTTCCATATTGGTGGCCATTACGAGTTCTATCAGTCGGAAGGCCTGAACCCCACTGTGTATAGCTACATCGTGGGTGATGTGACCATCGAGTTGGCCCGTATGGCTGATCGCGCCCTACCGGGGCAGATATTGGTGGGTGATTTCTGGGTCAATATGCCGGATTGGGAACACGGCATGGTCATTAAAATTGATACGGTCCAATTCATTGAAAAAGCACAGGAAACGCTGTCCAATTTGAAGGGGCTGGTGCTGTCGGGCGATCATATTGAATCCATCAAATGTTATTTGAGTGGCGAAAGGTTGGAAGACGATTCGTTCGGTATCAGTCGTTTCCAATTGGCCGATAAGCACGGGCGCTTGCGGAATGTTTATAACGCCAAGGTGAACATTTACCGCCGCGGCTCTGGTCCTATTTATCTGGGATTACAAACTTCTGATCTAGGCGACTTCGAAATCGTTCAGAAGGAGTTCGTCAAGCCTGTCGCTGAGATGACCTATGATTGACTCACCGTCGCATGAATATATAATTTAACACATGTAAAGTGTATAAAAGTTAATTGTACATTTTTTTGTTGTTAGCCTTGTCGCGTACCACTGAATACGGCATAACGAGGCATGAGCGTGTAATTTTCACATTCTATTGATCGTAGCGCCTCTACAACCGATGCAGACGCGTCGGTGATGCTAGGCAAATAATGACAGGGTAACCGCATGAAGATTGCCATTCCAAAAGAAAGCCTTCCAGGCGAAACACGCGTTGCGGGATCACCGGACGTGATCGGAAAACTGATAGCCCTGGGGTTTGAGGTTGTTGTTGAATCCGGCGCTGGAACCAGTGCCAATTTCACCGACCAATCCTACAAAGATGTTGGCGCGAGCATTGCCAAGGATTTCACAGCGACCGTAAAGGGCGCTGATATTGTTCAGAAAATTCAGGCACCGAGCATAGATGGTGAGTTGCCTAAATTGACCAAGGGTACGGTACTTCTGGCTCATATGTCCGCGTTGAGCAGGGCGCCTGACATGGCAGCCTTTGCCAAGGCTGGCCTGACCACATTTGCCATGGAACTCATGCCTCGGATCAGTCGGGCGCAGAGTATGGACGTGCTGTCATCGCAATCCAATCTGGCCGGTTACAGGGCCGTCATTGATGGCGCATACGAACTGGGGCGTGCGTTTCCCATGATGATGACCGCTGGCGGTACAGTCGCGCCGACAAAAGCATTTATTATGGGGGCCGGTGTTGCTGGCCTACAGGCAATCGCGACGGCTAAACGTCTGGGTGCCGTGGTAACCGCCACTGATGTGCGGCCCGACACCAAGGAACAGGTTGAAAGCCTGGGCGGAAAGTTCCTGGTCATTGATCCGGATATGGAGCGCGATGCGCAAACCGAGGGCGGTTACGCCAAGGAAATGCCACCTGAATATTTTACCAAACAAAAACAAGTGGTGGCAGAACATATCAAAAAACAGGATCTGGTCATTACAACGGCTCTGATCCCTGGCCGACCGGCACCGACACTGATTACAGCAGACATGGTTGCGTCCATGAATGCGGGTAGCGTGATTGTGGATATGGCGCTCGAAGCTGGTGGCAACTGTGAAGGCGCTGTTGCTGACAAGATCGTGGTCAAAGACGGCGTGAAGATTGTTGGTTACGCGAACATTGCGTCACGGATACCGGAGAACGCCAGTGCCCTGTTTGCCAAAAACCTGTTCAACTTCCTGTCGCCACATGTGGACAAGGAAAGCAAAACGCTGTCCTTCGACTGGGAAGACGATACCGTGATTGGAACGCTGGTCACCAAAGATGGTGCCATCGTACATGAACGGATCGCCAGTGCGGCAGATAGTGCTCGGGCTAACTCAATAAAGAAACCACGCGCCAAACCGAAAAAGGCTGCCAGCAAAACAGCCGAGAAGGGGGAATAGGTCATGGACCCAACCAACATCCAGGAACAGGCAGCGCAGCTGGTTGATGAAGCCGCTGAATTGTTTTTGAAAGCAGAGGACCTGGCAGAGGCTGCCAGCCAGATTGCGGCGCAAGCAGCAGCCAGCAGCGGCAGCGATCCTTTCCTTGGCCTGTTTACCATTTTTGTTCTGGCCTGCTTTGTGGGCTATTTCGTGGTTTGGAGTGTGACCCCAGCCCTGCATTCTCCGCTGATGGGTGTTACCAACGCTATTTCATCGGTGATTATCGTGGGGGGCCTGTTGGCAGCCGGTCCGGCTGGCGAAATGGATTTCTCAAAGGCCATGGGTTTCATGGCGGTGACGTTGGCATCGGTCAACATCTTCGGCGGGTTCATTGTGACTCAGCGCATGCTCAACATGTTTAAAAAGAAAAAGTGATAGGGACGTACAATGAGTAATTTTACCGGTTACGCGTACCTTATCGCGTCTGTTTGTTTTATTCTGGCCCTGCGCGGGCTGAGCTCTCCGGTCACCGCCAGGCGCGGTAACATGCTGGGCATCATCGGTATGGTGATTGCGGTGGGAACCACATTCATGGATCCCGGCGTGCTGAGTTATAGCACCATCATCATTGGTATTCTGATTGGTGGCTCCATCGGCACATTTATCGCGGTGCGAATCCAGATGACGTCTTTGCCGGAACTGGTGGCGTTCTTCCACTCGTTGGTTGGCTTGGCGGCTGTGTTTGTGGCCACGGCTGCATACTACAATCCAAGCGCCTATGGCATTGGTATTCCAGGGGAAATCGCTACGGCGAGCATGATAGAATTGTCACTGGGTGCGGTGATCGGCGCTATTACGTTCTCTGGTTCGTTGATCGCATTTGCCAAACTGAAAGGTATCATGGGCGGATCGCCCGTGACCTTCAAAGGTCAGCACTTGCTCAATGCCCTGATTGCGGCGGCTATCGTGCTGGGTGTGGTTATGTTGGTGAGCACACAGGAAAACAATATTTACTGGCTCATCGTCGGGCTGGCTTTCCTGATCGGGTTCACACTGATTATTCCAATCGGCGGCGCAGACATGCCAGTGGTTGTTTCCATGCTGAACTCTTATTCTGGTTGGGCTGCTTGTGGCATCGGCTTCACCTTGTCCAACCCGGCACTGATTATTACAGGCGCGCTGGTGGGCTCTTCGGGCGCTATCCTGAGCTATATCATGTGCAAAGGCATGAACCGTTCTATCTTCAATGTATTGTTGGGTGGTTTTGGTGGCGATGCAGCAGGCGGTGCCGCCGCTGGCCCGCAGGGCGATCGGTCGGTGCGTAGTGGCGCCGGTGATGACGCCGCGTTCATCATGTCCAACGCATCCAAGGTGATTATTGTTCCTGGCTACGGCATGGCCGTGGCCCAAGCCCAGCATGCATTGAGAGAAATGTGTGACAAGCTGAAAGCCGAAGGGGTTGAAGTGAAATACGCCATTCATCCTGTGGCTGGCCGTATGCCGGGGCATATGAATGTGTTACTGGCGGAAGCCAACATCCCCTATGACGAGGTGTTTGAGCTGGAAGAAATCAACCATGAATTCTCCACCGCAGATGTGGCCTTTGTCATTGGTGCAAACGATGTGACTAATCCCACTGCCAAGACCGATCCGCAGAGTCCCATTGCCGGTATGCCTATTCTGGATGTGGACAAAGCGGGTACTGTGTTGTTTGTGAAACGCGGTATGTCCGTCGGTTATGCGGGTGTGGATAATCCCTTGTTCTTTGCCGACAATACAATGATGCTGTTCGGCGACGCCAAGGCGATGACTGAGGAAATTGCTCAAGCACTTGGCTAATACTTACAATTAGCGGAGTTCCTTTATGCAACAACCTGAGACGATCCGAAATCCACAGTTGGATGTTCTGGACGGGCGCAAGTCTGAATGGAACCAACCGGCGATCCGTCGCTGGGGTTTTCATAACCTGTCACAAATTTCACGGTATGGCCTGAGCATCCGTTCCCCCCGGGTCATGGTGTTGGAAAAGGATCAGGACCGCCGCATCGATGAGCTGCCATCCGTCCGTCGTATGACCGGCGCGGTTCAGTTCTCAGGCCTCGCTGTGGTGCGGCATAGCACTTTGTTGCATGAGGATTACGCTGCCGATTTCGGCTCTGATCAGACCCATAGCATTCAATCGATCAGCAAGACCACCATGCACTTTGCCATCGGTCGGCTGGTGGATGCGGGTAAGATCGATACCTCGAAGACAGTCTCGCATTACATCCCCGAAATCGGTACAGGGTACGCGGGTGCAACCATCCAGCAGGTGCTGGATATGGATGTAATCAATAACTTCGCCGAGGACTACTCCGGCCCCTACGAGCACGAGGCCGCAGTTAATGGCGTGATGAGCTACACGAGGCAGGAAATCGCTCTTGGCTGGCGTCTACCGCCACCGGGCGAGGACAATGTCAATATCCGTCCCTTTTCCGCGCTGCTCACGTCAGACGATGTGGCAAATCCTACGGGCAATATGGAATACCGGTCCGCCAACACAGATGTGCTGGCCTGGATTGCTGAACGGGTGAGCGGTGTTTCCGTGCGTGATATGTTAATCGAAATTGTTGAAGCAGCCGGTATCGAAGAAAACTTCTTCATGTCCACAGATAGCACAGGTGTGCCCATCGTGTCGGGTGGTGGTGCGCTGACGGCGCGTGATCTTGCCCGTTATGGTCAGTTATTTGTGCGTGGTGGCGTTGGCGTTAATGGTGCGATGGTCGGCGGGGCGAATTTTATGAAAGAGACCCTGAACGGTCGCGGCACGGTGGTCGATGAATGCCCGCACGGCGTGCGCTACAGCAATCAGACCTTCACCAACGGCCACTGGTACGGACATGCTGGGTTTGCCGGACAGTTCCTGACAGCACATCCGGCCACCGGTATTTCGGTTGCCTATTTCAGCGTAGTTGAAACCGAAGACGCCCACGATGATGAAATCTTCAACGACATCATGGGTATGTCACAGGACATCATCGCGCTTTATGAGTAGTCGTTCGCGCTACACATCCCCCTAGACATCCCCCTAGACATCCCCCCTAGACATCACTGTAACGTGCTGCGGCCAGCGAGGCGGCGTGATCCAGCGCGGCTATGGCCGTAGCCGATAACAGGGTATCAGGCACCGGGTCACGCTCGAAGGATGTGTTGCGGTCTTCACCCGCCACATAAAGCGCCGATTCCCGGTATCCCGGTTTCGGGTTCACATCAGCGGACACAAAATTCAATGCCACAGCCAGACGCCAGGCCCCCGAATTATTTCCAGCTGAGCCATGCAAGGTAAAGGGGTGATGGATGGATGCCTCACCCGGTTGCAGGGTGCTTGGTGCGGCCTGACTGTGCTGTCCAACACGCGTTGGCCGCGGCGCAACAGGCTCTTGGTGTCCTTGGTCATTTCATGGGGGCGCTGGCCCTGATGATGGCTGCCTGGCAGGAAGCTCATACTGCCGTTTTCAGGCGACACATCACTTAACGCGATCCAGATGGTCACCATTTTCTCAACCGGCGTCAGGTGCCAATAGGTAGCGTCCTGATGCCAGGCAAAGTGCCCTTGGGAATGCGGTGGCTTAAAGGGGATGAAGCTGTTCCACAGCAATATATCGGGTCCCAGCACACTGGTGGCGGCATCCACAACACCGGGAGCCGTCGCCAGGTCCAAAAGCCAGGGCATGATCATGTGTGACTTGAAATAGCACCAGTCGGCAAACTTCGGGTGTTCACCATGGGATTGTATGAAGGCCTCCAGATGCTGTCGGGCCTCCTCGGCATGCCCGGTGCTGATCAGTGGCGTGCGGCCAATGAACCCAGCGCTGGTATAATCATCCATGGAAATCATCTCATCAGGCCGCTGTTGCGTCGCTGTGGCTCTGGATCACCCGCCGCAGTAAGGGCGTGTAATCAGCAAAGCTGGGCGTTTCGATTCCAGCAACCTTGCCCTCATCATCCCACAGGCGAATATTGACAATGCTGTCCAGATTGGAGTTTTTTTCAAATTCTGCCACTTCATCATCATCCATGGGCCCGCCCTGTAAATTTAGGCTATGGACAGATGCATCCGAAAGACGGCCAAAGTAATCATCGCGCGTGGCACATAGGTATCGTTTGGCGGCCACGTGATAGCGTACACAATCCACAACCAGAGCCGGGAAGAATTTTTGAAGAATAGCGGCACCTGTTTCGTCGTGGTAGTTATTCATGCCTTTTTCCAGGGTATCTACGGGGAATTCGCCTGTGTAGTGCCCGATATCGTGCAAAAGGGCGGCAGCTACCATGTCTTCGCTGGCACCGGCCTGCTCGGCGCACTGGGCGGCCTGCAGCATGTGTTCAGACATGGTTACATCTTCGCCGAGATACGAATCTGCGCCACGGCGTTCAAAAATATCTGCAATAACATCGACGATAGTGTCGCTGGTCAGTTGTTCTGCCATTTTACGGTCCTCGCGCGAAAGATCATTCAGTCTGAAACTAAGCGATGCCTCGGAAATTATTTCAAGCAGTATTGCGACCTTCGCGCGCGACCCCAAACCTCAGACACGACAAAACCGCCTGATCCTGTACAGAAAAGGCGGCTTAAGTCGTTTACTGAAACCCCAGAGAGGCCAATCAGAGTGGCCTACTAGAAGCCTTCACGCTCAACGCGTTTACGCTCCAGCTTACGGGCACGACGGACGGCTTCAGCCTTTTCCCGCGCACGGCGTTCTGATGGTTTTTCATAGGAACGGCGCAACTTCATCTCACGGAAAATGCCTTCGCGTTGCATCTTCTTCTTGAGTACTTTGAGCGCCTGGTCAACGTTGTTATCACGAACAGAAACTTGCACGTCAGTAATTCTCTCATCATGTTAGTGGGTACACCGTGTACCCTGTGTCATCTAAGGTTGCGGCTTCTACCATGCCCACACCGGTATGGGAAGGCCCCAATAGGAAAATATCGTAAAAAAAGGTCGAAAAATATGACTCTGTTAAAAATCGCCAAAATGGGAAATGCCGTGCTTTCCAGCGTGGCCGATCCCGTTTCGGATCCAACCAGTCCGGAAATCAACCAATTGGTGAATGACATGGTGGACACCATGCTGGATGCGCCGGGTGTTGGTCTGGCGGCCCCACAGGTTCATGTGGCCAAACGGGTGGTCGTTTACTATGTACCCGAAGACCGTGACGAGAACGGTATCGGAGAGCCCATAACGGCCCTGATTAACCCGGTCCTGACAACCATCGGCACGGAGCAGGATTACGCCACAGAGGCCTGTTTGTCCCTGCCAGATATGTCCGGGCAGGTACCCCGGTACCTGAACTTGCATGTGAAGGCCGATCTTCTGAACGGGGGTACGTTTGAGCGTGACGTCAGCGGCTTCCATGCCCGTTTGTTACAGCATGAATGCGACCATCTGGATGGTATTCTGTACCCGATGCGTATGGATGATCTGGATACTTTCGGCTATATTAGTGAATTGGAAGATCAAACGTCAGACGCTGATACGGAAGAAGGCTAATGAGCGATCACCTTGATCAAAAGATGCAGACGATCCGCACCGAAATCCTGAATGCCATGCTGCCCAATGTGGTATTCGATGGCTGGAGCCGCCGCGCCCTTGATGCCGGTGCAAAGGATGCTGGATATGACGAGATCAGGGCCCGGCGGGCGTTCCCGCGTGGTTTGTCCGAGGTTGCCACCCTGTGGTCGGAACAGTCCGATCAGCGCATGCTGGAGGCTTTGGACGAGTTGGACCTGAGAACCATGCGTATTCGCGATCGTATCGCCGCCGGGGTTAAAACCCGAATTATGGTCAATACGGATCAGCGCGAGGCTTTACGTCGCTGTGTAGCCTGGCTGGCGTTGCCACTGAACGCCGGGCTTGGCATGAAGAATGCCCTGAACAGCGTGAATGAGATGTGGTATGCCGCCGGTGATCAGTCCACCGACTGGAACTATTATTCCAAACGCGGGTTGTTGTTGCCGGTGTATACGACCACGGTTCTGTACTGGCTGGCGGACACGCCTGACGAGGCCGGTGATTATCCGGATACGTGGGCTTATCTTGATCGCCGTATCGATGATGTGTTGAAGACCTTCGGGATACCAAAACGAATTCGCGAGAGCTTGCAACAGGGCTTTATGGGTGCCCGGGATGCCCGAGATGCTGGGGATATCAGGGACGCAAAGGCATGATCCAGCCCCTGTTGTTTGCCACCTTGGCGGCTATTGGCAATGCCTTGTTTGTCTATGGGCAACGTGGTGCCAATGCATCGGCAAACCCGTTTTTGTTTGTGTGCGGGGCAACGGCCTTATGTCTGACCATGTTTCTGATCGCCAGCTTTCTGTACAGGACGCCCGGTGATGGCAACTATTTGATCCAAAATTGGGGCATGATTGCGATCAGCGGGGTCGGGTTTTTCCTAACGTTTGTGGGGTTCTTCCTGCTGTACAATAACTACGGCGCATCCCAGTACTCGCTGTATGCCGTCATATCCATTCTGACCACCAGCGTGGGCGTGGGTATCATCATTTACCGTGAACCGGTCAACGCCTATCAGATCGCCGGCATTGTCATGGCTATAGCATCTATCGTGCTATTCACGTATGGGCGGAGCAAGGGGGCTTAAGCCGCACTCAAATCCGGGCGACCTCGTGCGGTGGCGATCAGTTTACTTTCCACGAACACCGTCGAGCCGCCGCCTACATCCACGATGATTTCTTCGCGGTTGATACTGGTATCGGTTTCCGATGCCCCGCGCTCGATGGCCCGTGTTTTGGCCAGATCCAGCGTCGTAATTTCGGCGTGGCTGTCAGCATCCTTGAGGTTACCGAAATCCTGAACGCCGGCATCGGTGTGAACCCGGAATACACCCGACTCGGGCTCGGTGATCAGGGCTGTGGCGTCGCCTGTGACGCTGCCTACGACGGCCCCCACGGCATTGGCTACATCGGCATGGGGCAGGGGCACCAAATCGGCATTGAGACGCTTGGCAGCACCGTTTGCGCCGCCATAGTACGTGGCTGCCGGTGCGCCAATGGCCAATAGCGGGCGGTTCAGGCTTAAGCTAAAGGCCAAAGCCTCGGACGCCGTATCGGGGCTCGTTTTGTCGCTAACGGCATCCTCTGTCAAAAACCGGTTGAGGATCGACTTGGGCTCAGGTTCCACACCATAATGTTCGGCCAGTACGGCACCCGAAACGGTTTTGGCACTTTCCACGATGGCCCGTTCAAACACCAGTCTGGCAAACTCTTCAGCGTCCTGGGCGGTCTCATAAAACCCCAGATCAAACAGCCGGCGCACAAACAGCGTAGCCCCCAGTTCTGCGCCTTTGGCGTTCCAGTTACTTTGCAGACCCAGCACATGGCTGGCATCGGAGGGGGTAAAGCCTGACAGCACCGCGCGGCCTTCGTTGACCAGCCGTTCCAGAACTTTTTCGCCCATGCCAAAGACCGTGAGCTGATGCAGCGGTGCCGGGCCTTGTCGAAGGCGCTCTATGATGTTCACGGTTGTTTTATTGGGCGGGCGACCATCGGGACCGGGTTCCAGGCTCATATCGCGCAACAGGATGGCGAACTTGCCATCCATGGCCGTGGTGACAGGGCGTTCGCGCTGGTTTTGCAGGATTTCCAGTGTTTCTGGGTGCTGTTCCACCAACAAGGATAGCGGTACCACCCGGCGTGGTCCCAGCAACAGATTAGCATGGCCGTCGGTGCTGAGACGTACCTCACTGTCGCCACCCAACCCATAGGTGCGAACGTTGACGGCGGCCACCATGGTGCGCCAACCACCAACCATGGCACCGTCTGCGCTGATTGTGGGCCTGCCGCCATCGAACAGTACAACGTCGGTGGTGGTGCCGCCCATATCGGATACAACACCGCCATCACAGCCAGATAAGTGGCTGGCACCAATAACGCTGGCGGCGGGGCCGGACAGAATGGTTTCCACAGGACGCTCCAGAGCGCTCTGGGCCGCAATCAGTGAGCCATCACCGCGGACAACCATCAGCGGGGCTTTAATGCTTCTTTCGTCCATCAGGCCCTGTACGGACAAAATCAGGCCTTGCAGCAGGGGGATCAGACGGGCGTTGATCAGGGTGGTGAGTGCCCGCCTGGGCGCATCCAGACTGGAGGTCAATTCGTGTGAACATGTGACCGGCAGACCCGACATCTCGCGGATGATATCGCGGGCCCGGTTTTCATGGCTGGGGTTGCGCACCGAGAAATAACCGGCAACCGCAAAGGCCTGAACGTATCCGCTGTGTTTCTCCACGGCAGCGCGGATGGCGTCCTCGTCCAAGGGCGCGTTTTCCTTGCCTGTGCCGGAGTGTCCACCTGTCACGAATGCAACCGGGCCATCACCCACCAATTCACCCAGCCCGGCACGCCCCAGCGCGCGTTCATCCTGGCCAATCATGATCAGGGCAGCGGGCGTGGCATGGGCTTCCACCATGGCATTGGTGGCAAGTGTGGTGGAAACGGAAACCAGACGGGCTTCGTTGACGATATCAATGGGTAGCTGGCTAAGCGCCTTACCCAGACCGATGGAAAGGTCGGCCTTGGTGGTCAGCGATTTGGCGGACCCCAATACACCTTTGTCTTCGTCATAAATGACGGCGTCTGTGTAGGTGCCGCCTGTATCAAATCCAAGCAGGATCGCCATGGACGATTACTCCCGTGCAATACTTGCGCATCTCAGTATTGTAATAATTCCAAATTCCTTATAGCGACGTGAATTGTTCGCGACCAGCACGAAAGAGCGACAGTATGAGCGATAAAACAGCCCTGGTTACGGGCGCTACCCGCGGCATTGGCCGCGCCATCACTGAAGCCCTGTTGGAAAGCGGCTATCGGGTGATCGCCGTCGGCCGGGATGAGGCAAAACTGGCTGAACTGGCTGAACTGGCTGATCTGTCTGGGCAGGATGATCGAATTTTACCGGCTTCCCTTGATCTGCACGATACGGACGCCGTGGCACAGTTCGTCAGTGATCTGCCACCTGAATGGGCCTGTATTGATGTGCTGGTCAATAATGCCGGTCACGATGTGGGCGGCAGGCAGGCGTTTCACGAGGGCACAGCCCAGGAATGGGATGACATTATTGAGATCAACGTCAAGGGGCTGATGCGCATGACTCGCGCTGTCATCCCGGCCATGGTCGCGCGCGGGCAGGGCCATGTCATCAATATGGGATCTGTATCGGGGTTATCTACCTATGCCGGTGGTACAGCCTACAATGCGTCCAAGTATGCCGTTCGCGCCTTCACCGATGCCTTGCGAAAGGACTATGCCACCACAAAGATTCGCGTAACTGAAATTTTGCCGGGATTGGTGAAAACCGATTTTGCCGAAAGTCGCCTGTATGGTGAGCCAGATAATGCCGCCGCATTCTACGATGGGTTTTTGTCCCATCTGGAGCCTACTGATATCGCAAATGCGGTCCTGTACGCCCTGGAACAACCTGCCCACGTGAATATTTCACAGGTGGTGATCGAGCCGACGCAAATCGGGCGTAAAGAGTCTTGATGACCAGCACACCCGAATCGGGTTATAGTACATCCAAATAGGGATTCTCTTGGACCGTGGACAAAAACGCTAACCAGCCTGCGAACAGCTTTTTCGCACCACCAGTCGTCGACTTGGCCGAACATTTTCTGGAATGTGGCAAGGTGGGGCGGTATCTCACACTGGTTGATGAAAGCCGGTTTATCGTTACCGATGATTTCGGCCAGAGTGTTAATTTACCGTCCATAGCAACGGCCACCGCATCGGTCTTCTCGCGCGACACATTGGTTGCGCGCGCGGCGCTGAACGATAATCGCACGCGCGAACGTTACGAAGAACTGTTTACCCTGATCGAGAAGACGGCGTTCAGTGCCGAGGTTCGCAGCAATGCCGAAGGCGTCCTGCGATCCGGGTTCGACGAAGTGCGTATCCGTGATTTGGAGCGCGAACTGGGTGGCATGACATCACCTGCCCGGCAACGTTACCGGATATTCTTAGGGATTGTCCGCGATCTTATGGAGCGTAAAATTTCTGTGGAGGGATTCCGCGAAGAGTTTCTGGAATTCACGCGCGCTGTGGCTGGTAAACTGGACTTCGGTATATTCAGCTTTTGTCTGGACCGTATCTTTATGAACCAGCAGATCCCCATGAATGCCAAAGGGGCACTTGTGGCCGAAGTCATGTTGTTTCCGACCCTCATCCGGCGGGAATTGTTAACTAATATTCTGAGCGGCCCGGGCCAGGAGCCTGAGTTTATTCAGTTCGTGCGAAACCTGATTGAACAGGAATTGCCAAACGAGTCTGTGGTAGAAATATACCTGCTGGTTACGCTGAAGTCGTCGCGTATGTCACTGGGCGACGTGGAAGACCTGTTTCTCAATGATAAATCATCCACGCTGGATAGTTTGAGCAGCGTGCCGGGCTTGCACGGTACAGCCTAGACAAAAGTGCCGGGCTTGCACGGCACGGCATAACGAACATCATTATTTTTGAAAAAAATGTCCCGGAAGCCAATCGGTAAACCAATTTGGTCGTTTTACGGTGGGCCAAGGGGGAGTTCGTCCATTTACGAACCCGTAAAACGATTTAAGCCTCCGGGACTGTAATGGTGACACACCGGATGTCACCATGTTCTCGGTAGTAACAGGAACTACATTGAACCCGGTTCAAGTTCCCATCCTTGACTTAAGTCAATTTCACAAAAAAATAAGCGCGGTTCGAAAACCGCGCTTAAGTTGGAAGAGTGGGGTTCGTCAAGAGACGAATGAGGGTGTGATCTCAAGCCCTCTGTGGTGGGGAACCACTATCATGAAATTATAATAGATGGGTACAGCGGCGTGTGCGAGTAACGTTGTTACACGGGTTCGTGAACGAATTATTCGTTAGGCAACGGGCCAATTATTTGTTAGGCAACTGGCCTAGGGGGAACAGCCTGTTTACGTGTCCCATCTTACGGCCCGGTCGTGTCTCCGTCTTGCCGTAAAGGTGGAGAACTTCATCAGGATTACGGATCACATCACGCCATTTATCCACATCATCACCAATCAGGTTTTTCATGATAGCATCATGGTGAGGGGTGGCTGAGCCAAGTGGCAGACCGGCGACGGCTCGCACGAACTGATCAAACTGTGACGAAATACATGCGTCCATGGTCCAGTGACCTGAGTTATGGGGGCGCGGTGCGATTTCATTGACCAACAGATCGGAATTCGGGCCCAATCCACCCGTACCCTCATCAACGGTCAGAAACATCTCGACGGCCAGCAAGCCTATGAGGTTCATCTCATCAGCGATGGCCGAGGCGGCGCGCACAGCAGCATCACTGGTTTTGTCCGGCAATCGGGCCGGCGCACGCGTCACATCCAGAATATGATTTACGTGGCGGTTCTCGACGGGCGGGAAGGCGGCCCAGTTGTTGTCATCACCGCGTGCCACCACCACCGATATTTCCATCGCCAAATCCACAAAGGCTTCCAGAATGGCAGCATCACCGCCCGCCGCACTGGCAATCGTATCCCATGCGGCGTTCAGGTCCGTGTCTGTACCAATCACAACCTGCCCCTTGCCGTCATAGCCCAGACGCGTGGTTTTGAGCACGGCGGGGCGGCCAAATTCTTCGACAACGATTGCCAGTTCGTCCGCGTTGCGAACGGCTCTGTACGGTGTGGTGGGAATGCCAAGGCCATTGATGAAGTCTTTTTCCACCAGGCGGTCCTGGGATATACGCAGGCAGTCCCAACCCGGCCGTACGGCCACGCGCTCTGCCAGTGCCTGAACACATTCAAACGGCACGTTTTCAAATTCAAATGTCACCACGTCCACGTCGTCGGCGAAACTTTCCAGAGCCTCGATATCGGAATAGTCCGCCACGGTAACGGCGGCCGACACCATTTCTGCCGGGCTGTTTATTTCTGGTGTAAAAATGTGACAACGGTAGCCAAGCGGTGCGGCGGCCAGTGCCGTCATGCGGCCGAGCTGTCCACCACCCATAATGCCAATCGTGCTACCGGGAGCGAGGGGGAAAGAGGGCTGTTCCGGCATGTTTAGTTTAAACTCTCGTCAGGTGTTTCAGCGACAGACGAGGTATGGGCGGCTCGATAATCTTCCAGTGCCTTAGCGGTAGCCTCGTCTTCAATGCCAAGTACCGCAGCGGCCAACAATCCGGCATTTTTGGCACCAGCAGGACCAATAGCCAGCGTGCCCACTGGAATACCACCCGGCATCTGAGCAATAGAGAGTAGACTATCCATGCCGTTGAGGGCTTTGCTTTCAACCGGCACACCAAATACCGGCAAGGTGGTCATCGACGCGACCATACCCGGCAAATGTGCGGCGCCACCGGCCCCGGCAATGATGACCTTGAGGCCGCGTTCACGGGCAGACTTGGCGTAGTCATACATACGGTCCGGCGTACGGTGAGCAGAGACGATTCGATGCTCCGCGCATATACCCAGTTCGGCCAGAACGTCACAGGCATGCCGCATGGTTGTCCAGTCTGACTGGCTGCCCATAATGACACCGACCAGCGGTGTGGAAGTCTTGGAATTGGATGACATCTCAGTTGCTCCATACTCGCGCGCAATGGCGGGAAGCGGCGCATTATAGGCAGAGAGGGCGTATCTGCAAGAGAAACACAGAAAATATAATCATCAAGTAATTGTTAACTATAAAAGTGTTATAATGGCGAGAAGGCCAGAACTACTACATGCAACTGTTTCACCTGACGATGCTGGGGATACTAAGCCATGGAAGTAAACAAGTCTGAGGCTATTACCCCCACGTCAGGTGGCGGGAAACGCTCGCTGGATCGTCATCTTACCGATGATCAGGAAGACAATGACAAGCCCGACGATGAACAGCCCCGCCGTGATGCCTTTGAGGTTGACGGCGAACTAGGCGGGTCTATTTCCCCGAAGGTTCAGCAAATGCTTGGCGATTTGGCTGCGCAGCTTGAGCCCTTGCGCGCTGATCTTCAACGATCACAGGCCCGAGAGCGTGAGTTACGCGATCGTATAGAACGTCACCCATATCTCCCGGTTTTGAACCGACAAGGGTTAGAGCACGAACTGGCCCGTGTTGTCGGTCATATTCAGGGCCTTGGCAGTGCGGCTTTTGTTTGTATCTCTGTCACCAATGCTGAACAGATCAGGCGTGAGCATGGCCGCGATGTGTATGAAGAGGCCATGGCCCATGCCTGTGAAGTGGTTAGTGATCTGCTCAGCAGTGTGGATATAGTCGGGTGTCTTGGCGGGCATGATTTGGGGGTGCTGTTGCTGTCACCGGATAGTGACCCGGTCAGCCAGTTGAACGCGCGCCTGCAAAATGCGATGTCACAGCATCTGTTTGCCTTTAAGCAATCGGCGATCGTGCTACAAGTGGCCGTCGGTGGCGTACGGCTGCAAGCCGACCACACTTTTCCCCAGGCACTAAAGTCGGCTGATGAAGATATGAAGGAACGTGCGCGCAACTAGCCACGCTTTAGTATGCACCAAAATCAGGCAATAATATCGGGCAGCATGCCGTCTTCCAACTGCGAAATCTGGTCCTTGAGCTGAAGCTTTCGCTTTTTCAGGCGCTGTAGCTTGATCTGATCAAAAGGCCCCGATCCGATGAGGTGCCGAATTACCTCATCAAGGTCGCGGTGCTCATTTTTCAATTCCGCCAGTTCACCTTGTAGAGAATCTATGTCGTCCATTCGTCTCTCTGTGCTGAAGTCTGGCTGTAAATGAAGTCCATTTGGATGATTATATCATAAAGCTCAGATACATATAGGCCGATGAGCACAAAATTCTGAAAATTCGCTTGTTTCGGAACAGATTTTTTTCAGATTTGTAGATTTTTCGCACAACATACGCTAGAATCATGTGGTGTCGAAAACCAACTTTCTGATTGAGTGGGCCATACAATCGCATGACAGGAGGATTAGCATGATTCAACCGGAGCGGATTCAATCGCTACAGAACAAACACCAGGCATTGGACGATGCCATTGTTCAAGAGAACGCTAGGCCACAACCTGATGACAGCACGATTGCTGAATTGAAAAGACAGAAACTTCGAATAAAAGACCAACTTGCGGATCATATGCACTAACACGCTCGTTGCCGGCCTCTAATAGGGCCCTTTCCCGTGTATAAAAAGTCTGCCCTGTGGCGCTCTCGCCCACAGGAACAGCTTTTGTGTTGCTGTTGTCTCGACAACCACGAAAAAATCCATACAAATAGATGCGGAATAGTGAAGGGCCAGAGTTCGCGTGCCAGAGTTCACGTGCCAGAGGTCGCATGCTGGCTCGATTGGGTTAAGTGCGAAGTAGAACGTCAAACCTATACAAGGACGCAAAGATATGACGAACCCCTATCAAGCAATTTATGAGCGCTCAATAAATGATCCTGATGGGTTTTGGGGGGATGCGGCCGCTGATATCGACTGGACCAAGACGTGGGACCGGGTTCTCGATGATAGCAATAAGCCCTTCTACCGTTGGTTTTCAGGCGCTGAATGTAACACCTGTTATAACGCACTGGATCGTCATGCGGACGGCGGGCGTGGCGACCAGGCTGCCTTAATCTTTGATAGCGCAGTTACCAGTTCTGTTAGCACCTATACCTATAAGGAATTGCGAGATGAGGTCGCCCGCCTGGCCGGGGTATTGGCGACGAATGGTGTCGGAAAGGGCGATCGGGTCATTGTTTATATGCCCATGGTTGCCGAAGCGCTTATGGCCATGCTGGCATGTGCCCGGCTTGGTGCCGTTCATTCTGTTGTGTTCGGTGGGTTCGCCTCAAACGAACTGGCTGTACGGATCGACGATGCGAAGCCCGCTGCCATCATTTCCGCATCGTGCGGAATTGAAGGAGCACGGGTCATCGAATACAAACCCTTGCTTGATGACGCTATCGAAATCGCCACCCATAAGCCACCGCGCTGCATTATCTTGCAACGACCACAAGCCACGGCCTCTTTAATCGAAGGCCGGGATGTGGATTGGCATGATGCTATGGCATCTGCAGAACCAGTTGATTGCGTGCCAGTCAAAGCGACTGACCCGCTTTATATTCTCTATACCTCGGGGACCACGGGTGAGCCGAAGGGCGTTATTCGTGACAACGGAGGCCATATGGTGGCGCTCAAATGGTCCATGAAGAACATTTATGATGTTGATCCGGGTGATGTGTACTGGGCAGCATCAGACGTGGGCTGGGTTGTGGGCCATTCATACATCGTTTATGCGCCGCTGTTGCATGGCTGTACCACGGTCATGTACGAAGGCAAGCCAGTCGGCACACCGGACGCTGGTGCATTCTGGCGGGTGATCTCACAGCACAACGTAAAGGTCCTGTTCACTGCCCCGACTGCTTTTCGCGCCATCAAGCGTGAGGACCCGGAGGGCAAGCTTATCAAGGACTATGATATCAGTTGTCTGAAATACCTGTTTCTGGCCGGTGAACGAACAGATCCAGATACATTGACGTGGGCCGAAGAAAAATTACAGGTGCCGGTGGTTGATCACTGGTGGCAGACGGAAACCGGTTGGTCAATTGCGACAAACTGTATGGGATTGCATCCTGTACCATTCAAGGCGGGATCGCCCAGCATGGCTGCACCCGGATGGGACGTGCGTATCCTCGACGATAACTGCAACGAAGTAGCGGATGGAGATATCGGTGCAATTTGCGTCAAGTTGCCCATGGCGCCATCGAGCTTACCGTCATTGTGGAACGCGGACGAACGCTTCAAGCAGGCTTATCTGGAAGAATTTCCCGGCTACTACAAAACATCGGATGCTGGCTATAAGGACGAAGATGGGTACCTGTTCATCATGGCGCGCACCGACGATATCATCAACGTAGCGGGACACCGATTATCCACAGGTGGCATGGAGGAAGTTCTCGCCGCCCACAAAGATGTGGCTGAATGTGCGGTGGTCGGTGTTGCCGATCAGTTGAAGGGCCAACTTCCGGTTGGTTTTCTGGTGCTGAATGCCGGTGCGGTTATCGCAAACGAAGACGTTGTACGCGAGGTCATCCAAATGGTGCGCGACAAGATCGGACCTGTGGCGGCATTTAAGACTGCGGTCGTCGTGGAACGATTGCCCAAGACCCGGTCCGGCAAAATTCTTCGTGGTACCATGCAGAAGATTGCCGACGGCGAAACCTACAAAGCACCTGCCACCATCGACGATCCGGTGATCCTGGATGAAATCGATGAGGCGCTTCAGTCTATTGGCTATTCTTCAGCACGATCGTAACAATCTAAAATAAGAACAGGGCGTACAGCGCTATGGCACTAACAGATAAATCGACCATTATCACAGGCGGCGCTGGTGGAATCGGATTCGCATGCGCGGAACGGTTCGCCAAGGAAGGGGCCCGCATCATGATCGCAGATGTGGATGTTGAAAATGGCGAAGCTGCCGCCGCGCGATTGCGTGACGCCGGTGGTGATGTTCAGTTTCGCCGCACTGATACGGGTAACAAGTCTGATGTAGATGGTCTTGTGGCTGATACGGTTGAGGCCTTCGGGCGGGTTGATGTCTTGATCAACAATGCGGCTATTCTGCGCATGGCCGGATTTCTGGATATTACCGAAGATGATTTTGACGACACCGTTCGGGTCAATCTGAAAGGCTACTTTCTGTGCGGGCAGGCCGTCGCGCGCCAGATGGTGGCGCAAGGTGAGGGTGGCGCCATCGTCAACATGTCATCGGTGCAGGCGGTATTGTCCGTTCCCACCATTCTGCCCTATGTGGTGTGCAAGGGTGGCGTCAATCAGTTGACCACCAGCATGTCTGTAGAACTGGCTACCGAGAACATCCGGGTTAATGCTATTGGCCCGGGCACCATCCTGACGGAGATGGCGAAATCACTTTTGTCTGATGAAGCGGCGCGACACAAGGTGCTGTCACGCACCCCGGTTGGGCGATGTGGAGATCCAGAAGAAATCGCTTCTATTGCCGTATTTTTGGCAAGCGAAGAATCAAGCTATGTGACAGGACAGTGCATCTACGCCGACGGTGGCCGGTTAGGGCTGAACTATACCGTACCCGTAGCCGAAGGCGCCGGCTTCTGATCAGTCGCTGGTTTCGCCGGTATCAGCCGTTTCTGCAGCCATATCAGCCAGAGCGTCGAAAGAACTGGCCGGTGGCATGGATACCGGTTTGTCACTCACCGGCTCAGCCGCCACTTCAGGCGTGTTCTGTTCAGATATCGGGCCCAGATTAGCGGCAACCGTTCCGGCCTTCGCGCGGGCGACCGTGATGGCCTTTTCAAGATCAGCACTGTTGCAAAGCCCCAGACTTACCGGATTCTGTGCCGTAATATTTGGTGAATTCCAGTGGCTGCGATCGCGCACGGCATTGATGGTCGGTTTGGTTGTACCAACCAGTTTGCCAATCTGTGCATCGGTCAGCTCGGGGTAGTTCTTGAGCAACCATGAAATCGCGTCGGGACGATCCTGTCGTTTTGATACAGGGGTATAGCGGCCCTTTTTCTTGCGTTGCTGTTTAGCATGATCGGCTGCCGCTTTGGTGATCTCCAGTTTCGCCTCTGGGTCAGCTTCGCATTCCTTCAACAGATCAATATCCACTTCGCCGCTGCGAATAGGGTCAAGGCCCTGCATGCCAATTGCCACTTCGCCATCAGCAATCGCCTGGATTTCCAGCATGTGAAGGCCGGAAAATTCAGCAATCTGCTGGAACGTTAAAACAGTGTTTTCCACGAGCCAAACCGCCGTGGCCTTTGGCATCAAAGGACGCGTCATATGTAAATTCCTTTTCCCGGTGAAGCGGTTCGCAACAGGCGTTCCTGCATCGACATCGGATTTGGCCCCTTTTAACCATCTAAATCCCCCGTGGTCAAAGACCTTGTACGCTATTTGGCATCAAAATTTTATGGGCAGTCTTCGCAAATTATGTTTTATGCATACTGAACAACCATCCTGCACTCACCAGAGGGGGCAAATATGAGCGAAGATGACCTGGAACCTATCTTTACGGTAGAGGATCGAAAGAACCTGGCGGTCATGTCGATCGACGCTTTGCATCAGTACATATCTGAATTGGAAGCGGAGATCGAACGAACCCGTGAGGCCATCGGCGGCAAACACGATGCGCGGTCCACCGCAGATACGTTTTTCAAATCATAATGCGATAAAAATACGGCCAATTCTGTACCGGGCGCACATTGAATTTGGTTCTAAATCTTAACGTACTTTTAACTTTGTCAGGGTATCTTAATAATTGGATGGGTCTACCATCCAGTCAACTTCGACACCTCCCTGTAAAACTCGCCGCCCCACTTATCGGGGCGGTCTTTTTGTTAAGCTTAGCCGCTTGACCATTGTTGCGGACCCTGTTTAGATACGATCGTGACCGTCTAAAACGGCGAGTTTGACAGGTAGAGGTATCAAATAAATACCAATAAATAGGGGGCAGCTCTCATGAGCCGCCCCCTAAATAATTGGTGCGTACCTTTACGCAAGCTGCGGTGATCAGGCTGCCTTCTTTGTGCCGATCGAACGGGCTTTGTCGGGCGCCACAATTTCAATGCGACGGGGCTTCTGTTCTTCCGGTACTTCGCGTACCAGGTCCACGTGAAGCAATCCATTGTCCAGACTACCGCCAACAACCTTAATGGTGTCAGCGAGCTGAAAACGCCGTTCAAATCCACGTTTGCCAATACCGCGGTGGAGGAATTCAACATCACCTTCGCCGTCGGCTGACTTGCCGGTAATCACCACAGTATTTTCTGTGACGGTCACATCCAGTTCGCTCGCATCAAAACCAGCCACAGCCATCGTAATCCGGTAGTCGTTTTCATTATGGGATTCGATGTTGTAGGGCGGGTAGGCGGAATCGCCAGCATCCAGACGGGTTGCTGAGTCCACCAGGTTTTGCATGCGATCAAAACCGACGGAATGACGGAACAGGGGGGAAAAATCAATTGTACGCATAGCCATATCCTCTTCAGAGCTACATGGGTTCGTGTCCACCAGTATTGGCTGGACCACTGCTGTTCAGATGACCGTGTGGGCCCTGTATAGGCACCCGGTGATCATCTGTGAAAAGAGATATGCTCGTTGAAAAATGACGCAAGGGGACGAGAGGAATTATTTTGGCGATTCTTCTTCTTCTTCGCGCCACAGAACCTCATACAAAATGGGGTCTACTTCGAAGCCCTTCATGGGGTAGGGGCCACGGTTCTTGAATTTGTAATTTTTGCCAGCACAAATCCCGCGAACGATCTCTGATACAAAAATCTCTTCTCGTGATGCGGTGTCCACGATACGAGCTGTCATTTGCACTGTGGTACCAAACAGATCGTTGTCCTCGGAAATAGGCTCGCCAGAATTGATGCCGATTTTTAGCAATACGGGGCGGTCGGGGGATTGTTCGGTATGCTCTGCCGCCTCGCGCTGCATCTGCATAGCAGCGTCCAGACTGTCTGACGTCTTGACGAACGAGGCCATGATGCCGTCACCGGTATGCTTCACTTCTCGACCGTTCCACATGGTCAGGGCTTCTCGGACGATACGGTTATGGGCCCGCACCACTTCCTGGGCACCGGCATCGCCCAGATTCTGGGTCATGGCGGTGGAGCCAGCAATATCGGTGAACAATACAGTAATGGGGCCAGCCTGACTTTCCTTAACCTTGGGTTTGTTCCACTCTTCCATGGCGGTGTCCATGTTCGTGGAGATTCTAGATTCGTCTACCAGGTAGACATTCATGGCATTACGGCCAGCTTGGAACATCTGCATATAGGTTGGATCCTGGACCAGATATTCATCATATTTGTCGGCAAATGATTTGGCGTGACTGCGTTTGAAGCCCATGGTCTGGACGCTGTCAGCCATAATTTTTGAACTGGCTTCATCGCTGACCTCAGTTGTAGTAATTCAGACCCGACCTGACAGTTGCCGGATTTGACGTGGCGTCTGTCAGGTTAAGTTTGGTCTACAAACTTTTCCATCCAGATACGTTTGCCGTCCTCCAGAGTTTGTATGGGCGTTCTGC
>Ga0233434_1000425_pt1 | contig 48675 bp, 45 predicted proteins | sample SI_122_August201_4_FD_182738 | JGI IMG/M metagenome (GOLD analysis project Ga0233434, IMG submission 182738) | Seawater microbial communities from Saanich Inlet, British Columbia, Canada - SI_122_August2016_120_MG | ecosystem: Environmental > Aquatic > Marine > Inlet | place: Canada: British...
TGCTTTCCGAATGGTTTTCCTCCCTGCAAAAGCCGGTGTTTGAGGAATTGGAAAAAATGGAACGCTCAACCTCCAAGGTGGACTACAGAAGCTGGCGTCAGGTAGGAGCCCAGTGGCTTATTAAAACGGAATATGCCGTGTTGAAAGACGGGAAAGGCCAGACTCTTACTTTTCGGCTCTATGACGCAGTGAATAAAAGATTCCTGCTTGGCAAACGTTATAAAGCTTCACGTGACCTGCTTCGAAAAGTCGTTCACCGGTTTGCCGATGAAGTGGTCATGCAACTGACAGGAAAACGCGGCATCGCAGAAACTCAGATAGCTTTCTTAAATCAGGAAAATGGTGGCAAGGAGATTTATCTCATTGATTTTGACGGATACAACCTGAGGCGGTTGACGAATGACCATACGGTCAATCTCAGCCCGGCCTGGTCTCCAGATGGAAACTGGATTATTTATACCTCTTACGCGGCGCGCAACCCGGACTTGATTATGATTGATACTAACGGGGGAAGGCGGCAGACCCTGCATCGTCTTCCAGGCCTGAATGCTGCACCGGCATGGTCTCCGGATATGCAGAAGATTGCAATGGTGCTAAGCAGGGATCAGAATTCCGAGATTTATACTTTGAATAAAGATCGCCAACTGGAACGCTTAACCCGCCATTTCAATATTGATACGTCACCCACATGGTCTCCGGATGGGAAAAAAATTGCCTTCACTTCTGACCGCTCAGGTACCGGGGCTCCTCAAATTTATATTATGGACTCATCTAAAGGAGACCGATCCAAGGTGACCCGTATCTCCTTCGGTTCTTCTTACAACGATAACCCGGCTTGGTCTCCTAATGGAGACCAAATTGCTTACACGTCAAGAGTGGGGAAAAAATTTCAAATTAGAGTCTACGATCTGAACACACATAAGAGCCGGGTCATAACTACGGGCCCTGGAAGCTGTGAACAACCCAGTTGGTCTCCAGATGGTCGATTCCTGATTTATAGGAAGAGGGAGAATAACCGGTACGATCTTTTCATCCAGAAAGTGGGGAATGGGGAGGCAAGACAGTTGACCTTCTCCAGTAAAGGACATAGTCCCGCATGGTCCTCATATTTCAGTCACTAAGCCACTCCGCAGCGCAAAAAAATCAAATTATGGGTTGTGGTTGAAACACAATTCCTTTACCATGTTTATATACCTATAGTTTTCGGTTTTGTCTTTAAAAACAAAACGTTTGGAATATCGACGGTTACGAGTAAATTACAAAAATTTCACAATTTTTGTTGTAATTTTAATATAATTATAGGATGATATTTTTACGGGAATAAGTTCTAAGAGCAATAGATTCTGAAACTTAGTTCCACTTGATTTGCAGAAGGCGCTATTGGTTTACAGAAGGTGCTATTTAGTTCAATAAATTTGGGGAAAATTATGAGACGAGGGCTTACTATGAAGACTTTGAATTGGAAGGTAATTGTCACCGCAGTGGTTTGTGTGTTTTTAACAACGGCTTGCTCGAAAAAGCTTATGCCACCTGAGATTGAGACTTCAGGAAACGTCAGCGAGGGGGAATTCACGGCGTCTTCTGAATCATCGGGAAATGACTTTGCCGGTTCAGGCGGAGCTGAAGGTTCTGGTTTCTTCAGTGAAGAGCCTATTCTGGAGCGGGGGTCTTCTTCATCAGATGGTTTCTCTGCTGATATGGAAGCGGATGCAGGGAGTGGCTCTTTTGGTACCAATCCATTTGATTCTAGTGGGCAAGGTGAGTGGGATCCTAATTCCTCAGGGTCCATGGACTCAGGAATTCAAGAATCCCGGCTGCAGTCTTTTCAGGCATCGTCTGACTTGAATGATATCCATTTTGAGTTTGACCAGTATGATCTGGATAATAATTCCAGGGCGGTCCTTAAGCAGAATGCTGATTATCTCAAACACAATCCGAGCTTACATGTAGAGGTACAGGGCCATTGTGATGAGAGAGGCACGAACAATTACAATATTGCTCTGGGTGAACGCCGCGCCCATTCCACCAAGAAATACCTGATATCTCAAGGGGTGGATTCTAGAAGGGTTCATGTCATTAGCCTTGGCGAAGAGAAACCTTTCTGCTTTGACAGCAATGAAGCTTGCTGGCATCAAAACCGACGGGCACATTTCATGGTTTCAAAATAACCTCTCCCCGTTTCTAACGATTCGGGGTGGAATTGTATATAATAAAGCCGCGTTGGGGTTTATCCCCAGCGCGGTTTTATTTTGCGGCAAATATGAAAACTATTACCTTTGGTACCTAATTTTTAAAGAAAGAACGGAACCCATGAAGGCGAAATCCACGTGCATCTTTTCTTTTTTGTTATTCTTAATTTTCCTCTTTCCTGTCAATGCGTTTGCCCAGCTTTTTGGTGCCGATGAAGAAAACTGGAACAAAGTTTTTATCGGGCTGAAAAAAATCAATGCAAGACTGGTGACTCTGGAGACTGAGGAAGTAGGTAATTTGAAAAGTCAGCTGGAAAACCTGCTTCGCGAAATAGAAGAGATCAAACATGCGGTTCCACAGCTTCAAGGGGCTATAGAGCTGAACAAATCTGAAACCCTGAGTGGCCTGAATAAAACCAACTCCAAATTGGACGACCTGGAAGGGGAAGTTAAAGATCAGGTTTTGGAAAAAATCCACCAGCAAAACAAAATCCTCGAACTATCCCGGAAGGGGCAGGAAAATCTGAAAGAGGGACTGGCCCAGGACATCGAAAAATTCGAGCAAGCCAGCAGAGCCAATTTTAAGGATTTCTCTACCGCCAACCAGGAAACTCTGGGCGAGGTTGTTAATCGGCTGGAAGCGCAGAGTGCTACGACTAAAAAAGGATTCGATGATACCATCGCCCTTTTTCGTACGGATGTCATTCCTACGATTGCTGATGAAAATCAGAAGAACCGGAAAATGGTTCTGGAGAACTTGACGAATGCCAACAAGGAAACTTATAAAAGCCTGGAGGCTTTCTCCGCCAAAAATCAGAAATTGAACCAGAAGCTGATCGAAATTCTTCAGGAGAGTCTGAAGCAAGGGGTGGACAGTAAGTCCCTGTTGGATTCCATCAAAAAAGACATGGGAACCACTCAGGCGAGTTTGGAGGCGGCGAATAAAAATATTGCCAGCAACCATTCGGCGGCAGCCGAGGTCCAAAAAGCCCTGGCTGTTACGAATGAAAATCTTGGGGTGGCGGATGAAAAGTTTAACAAACTCATCGAGCTTTCCACGGAGCTTGCTGTTCATTCCGCAGAACTGGAAGCATCGGTGGTCGGGCAACTGAAAGATTCGGCACAGAAAGAGGATGCCAGTGATATCAAGGTAGATCTGGCAAATGAGAAGCTCTCCCGTCTGATCGAAATTCTCAAGACGATTGCCACAGAACAGGCAAAGCTGGACCCGCTTGCCACGGCACTGGGTACGATGCAAAAAGAGCAGAAGGCTTTGCAAAAGGCTCAAGCAGACTTAAAGAAAAACCAGGAACAAATTCAGTCGAATTTAAAGAACAACCAAAAAGAAATCAAGGAAGCGCTCGCCGATTTACGCCGCAAAGCGAATGTCAATATTTCCCGAAACGATGACATTAAGAAAACCCTTGGGCAATTAAGTCCGGCTAAAAGCAAGGGGCCATAGAATCCCCTGACGGCAAAAGTTTTTGTGCTGTAAAAAAAGTTCCTGTTTTTCAAAGTCGGACTGATTATTGACCCCCCACCGCTTTGCCTCATTATGGCTAAAACCACTACTATTTTTATCTGTCAGGAGTGTGGGCACCAGATCCCGAAGTGGATGGGGCGGTGTCCCGAATGCATGGCCTGGAACAGTTTTGCAGAAGAAGCCTTGCGCCAGCAGTCGCCTTCACGTAATTCGTCACGTAGCTCGGGTTCTTCAACATTAGGCCCAATTACGGAAGTTCAGTCGGTTGCCGAAGACCGTTTGACCACTGGCATCGGAGAGTTTGACCGGGTTTTGGGTGGGGGCATGGTTGAAGGCTCGCTCATTCTGATTGGAGGAGAACCGGGGATAGGGAAGTCGACCCTCACTTTACAAAGTATGGGCCATTTGGCCCGGCTCGGGAAAAAGGTTCTGTATGTTTCCGGGGAGGAATCGGGTTCCCAAATCAAACTCCGCGCCGAACGTCTCAACGCTTTGTCTGAAAACCTGCTGGTGTGCTCCGAAATTTGCGTGGAGGAAATTCTCCAGTTACTGGATAAAGTTAAGCCGGATGTGTTGGTGCTGGACTCTGTGCAAACGTTTTACACTGCGGATTTGCAATCTGCTCCGGGGAGTATCGGTCAGGTGCGGGAGGTGGCGTTCAAAATTTTTCAAGCCATCAAGCATCGTAATCTTCCGACTCTTTTGATTGGTCATATCAATAAGGATGGGGCGATAGCCGGGCCTAAATCTTTAGAGCATATTGTGGATACGGTGGTCTACTTTGAAGGCGAGCGGGGCCATGCTTACCGGGCTCTGCGGGCGATTAAAAACCGGTTTGGTCCCACTCCCGAGATAGGGGTATTTCAAATGATGCCGGAAGGGTTGGTGCCGGTGGAAAATCCTTCCGAATGGTTTTTGTCTGAACGCCCTGAGAATTCCTCGGGTTCCGCCATTGCGGCAACTCTTGAAGGAAGCCGCACCTTGCTGGTCGAGGTTCAAGCGCTGGTCAGCACTTCTTCGTCAATAGGCATGCCGAGAAGAATGTCTGCAGGTTTTGACCATAACCGCATGTCCCTGTTGATTGCCATTATGGAAAAAAGGATGGAGTTCAATCTGCAAGGTGAAGATATTTTCGTTAATCTGGCCGGGGGGATAAAAATTACGGAACCGGCTCTGGACCTGGCGGTTGCGGCCGCTATTGCGGGAAGTTTTCGTGACAAGGCCATAGATCCGTTAATGGTATTGATCGGGGAGGTAGGCTTGACGGGGGAGGTGCGCACTGTCATGCAGTTGGATGCCCGGATCATCGAAGCCAAAAGGCTGGGCTTTAAACGTTGTATCATTCCGCATTCCGCGAAAAAAGTGAAGAACCTGCCTGATAAAGGCATTGAGCTGTGTTTTGTGAAAAACCTTTCGGATGTTTTTGAACAATTATTTTAAAAGTTAATATATGAAAGTATGTGCGATCATTCCGGCGGGAGGGCAGGGAACCCGAATGGGAGGAACGGTTCCCAAACAGTTTCAGGCACTACGGGGAAAACCTATCCTGCATTACACCTTGAGAGCATTGCAGGAATCGGAACTCATTGACTCGTTGGTTCTGGTTGTGCCGGAAAAGGAACTGAAAAATGCCCGCGCCGACTGGTTGGAACGCCCCCCGGTTGTTAAACAAGTTGTGGTGGGGGGTGAAAAAAGGCAGGACTCTGTTTTCAACGGGTATCAAGCTCTTCCCACCGATACGGATATCGTTCTGGTTCACGATGGGGTGCGCCCTTTTTTATCGCGGGAAATGATTCAGGAAACGATCCATACTGCCGGGAAATTTGGCGCGGCAATCACGGCTATCCCTGTTCACGATACCCTCAAGCAGGTTGATGATTCCGGATTGGTTCAGCGTACTGTGGAACGAGAGGGTTTGTGGCGTGTTCAGACTCCTCAGGCCTTTCGCTATGACCTGCTGGGAGAGGCTTTTCGTAATGCCCAGGCAGACTCGTTTTATGGCACCGATGAGGCCGCCTTGATTGAACACCTGGGGCAGGAAGTCCGGGTCGTGGATGGCTCCGAATGGAATCTCAAAATCACCCGTCAGGAAGACCTGGTGTTGGGCGAAAGCATTGTGGCAAAACTATTCCCGGAACACTGAAAGTTTGTTGCGGCAGTCCTAAAATAATCTGCTCCCTGAAAGTCCCTCCTGTCATCTAACACCTGAAAAATAAATTTTAAAGAGGTCTCCAGCTATTCGGTGGTTTTCTCTAAGGTAACTCGCAACCCTTATTTTATAAGGGCTGCTCATGGCCAAAATAAATTTTTAGAGAGATACTTAACTTTTTCAAGGAGAGAGAACAATGTTGCAAGCCGGAACCGATGCACCCGATTTTTCTGTGAAGGACCATAACGGCAACACCGTCAGCCTGAAGGACTGCAAGGGAAAAAAAGTTGTGCTCTGGTTTTACCCCAAAGCCGATACCCCTGGTTGTACGATGGAGGGCCAGGGTTTCCGTGATGATTTTAAAAGTTTTGAAGAAAAAAATATCCAGATTTTCGGGGTAAGCCTGGACAACGAAGCGGACAATAAAGCCTTCGCAGAAAAGTTTTCCTTCCCCTATCCTTTGCTTTGTGATGTGGATCGGGAAATTGCCCTGGGTTATCACGCAGTAAAAAATGCCGATGAGCAATATGCGGCCCGCATTACCTATGTGATTGGGGAAGATGGGAAAATTCTCGAAAGTATCGAAAATGTCGATACCAAGGCCCACTCCAAAGACTTATGCTCCCGCCACTAGGCGTGGGGCCAACTAGCAATAGCCTATAGGGCAAATAATGATACTTCTCGGCGCAAAGAGCCCTTGCCCAACTTGAGCCGAGACAACTTTTTGCTAGCAGATAAAGCAACGGCACACTGGGTCCAGCGTCACGCTGGCGCCTGGTGGTTGACCTTAGCGGATTTGAGCGTTATGATTATTTTTTCAAAAATTTAGGGTAGGGGGCCAGCGCATGAGCTACAAAGATTCTTATATGCCAGAACCTTTGGATGATGACCAGAAGAGAAAAAAAAAGGAGATTTTGGACACCCGAATTTCTCCGATTGATTTTGAAAGCATTGATGATGTGGCCGATCTGGTGGAATCGTTTCAATCGGCTTCGATTCAAGCCAGAAACCTGGGGCAATGCGCTAAAATATTCGGCAAAATGCTTCAGGATGAAGAGAAACCGACAATTATCCTGGGTTTGGCAGGTCCTCTTATCGCGGCGGGACTGAGAAAAGTCATCCGTGATATGGTGCATTACAATATGGTGGATGTGATCGTTTCCACCGGAGCGATTTTATACCAGGATTATTACAATGCGCTCGGCGGCGGTCATTATTATGGCAGTCCGGATGCCGATGACACTAAACTGCGGGAACTTTTCATTAACCGGATTTATGACACCTATGTGGATGATGAGTTATTTGTTGAAGATGACATGCTCATAGGGAGTTTCGCCGATACATTAGAGCCTGGGAATTATTCCAGTAGAGATTTTATTGCGAGGCTTTCTGAAACCATAGATGATGAAGAATCCATCCTTGTTACCGCACGAAAAAATAATATACCCGTTTTTTGCCCGGCCTTAAACGATTCCAGCATAGGGATAGGTTTGACAGAGCATTACTACTCGGCCCGTAAAGAGGGGCGTGCGCCCATTACCATCGATTCCATTCGCGACAATTACGAACTGACCCAGATTGTGGTGAACTCAACACGCACAGCGGCTTTTTATGTCGCAGGGGGAGTGCCGAAAAACTACATCAACGATTCGGTGGTCATGGCCTATATTTTTGGTAAGGATACCGGCGGCCACAAATATGCCTTGCAGGTGACCACAGACTCACCCCATTGGGGAGGGTTGAGCGGGAGCACCTTAGCCGAAGCGCAGTCCTGGGGCAAAGTAAACAAGGAGGCGACACATAGCATGGCATTTATCGAGCCCAGTGTCTCGCTCCCCTTGATTTATGGTTATGCTTTTCAAAAAGGACTCCACAAAGGCCGCCCTCGAATGGACTTCGAATGGGAAGGCGACAAACTAAAAAAACTCCGCTAGGCCCAGCGTGACGCTGGACCCAGTGCGCCGTCGCTTTATTTGGCAGGCAAAGAGTTGTCTCGGCTCAAAGAATTCCTACCTTCCCTCCCCGCCGCCCCTTATCAGGGGAGGAGTGATCATAGTATTGCGCTTGAGGGCTTTGCCTGCTTCACGGGCAATGCAGTGCTGGCCCCACGCCTAGTGGGGGTGGAGGTCGAGGAATATTCGGGCCTGGTCGATTTGGGGGGCTGTCTCAAGTTTGGATTTGATGTTTATGACCAGGGCACGAGAGTCTTCCATGGTTTGGTTTGAGTCGATCTTTATAAATACATCCACAAGATTTTTCCCCTTGATATGATGCACCCGAATTTCGGGCTGTGAAATATTTCCCGCCAGCTCCAGAATTAATGGTTGTGCAATTTCGATCAATTCTTTTCTTGTGATGGGGTAGATGGCTTCGACTTCCGCATCAGGTTCGCCATCAACATGAATCAGCACATCCTGAATATTGGGGATGGCCTTGATGAGGTTGCGCCGCGCGATTTCAGCGACACGGTGGCCTTCGGTGACCGTCATTTCAGGGTCGACAAGGATGTGCACATCGATGAGGAACTCTCCACCGATGACACGGGTACGCAACTCATGAAAATGCAGAACCTCGGGAATTTCTTTCAAGATAGAATGAATTTTTTCGGTGTGCTCATCGCTGAGTGCTGTGTCCATCAAGTCCCGCACTCCCTGTCGGGTTATGTCGATGCCGACCTTCACGATCATGCAACCGACCACGGCTCCCGCTAAGGGGTCCATAAAAGCAAACCCTTGCCAGGCCCCGATAATTCCGATCAGCGCGGCGATAGACGAAAAAGCATCGGACCTGTGATGCCAGGCGTTGGCAATTAAAGCGGGGCTTTTTGTTGCCTCCCCCACGCGGCGGGTATAGTGAAAAAGCCCTTCGTTGATGAGAATGGAAAGCAGGGCGGCGCTGGCCGCGAGCAAACCTGGTGCTTGTTCGGAGATTTCATTAATGGTTTCCCAGGTTTTATAGGTAACGCCTATGCCAGTTACGATGATTAGCAAACCGATGACGGTAGCTCCAATCGTTTCCGCTCGCCCATGTCCATAAGGATGATCTTCGTCCTGTGGCATTTTCCCGATTCGGTGAGTGAACAGGACAATGAGGTCTGTCACCAGATCGGAAAGGGAGTGGATGGCATCTGCCACCAGAGCTACGCTGTTTCCCAGTATGCCGCCGACAAATTTAAAAAGGGAAAGTAGTATGTTGGCAATCATGCCAATAACAATGGCTCGGGTTCCTGTGGTCATAGTTTAGGTAAATGCGGAAAGCCCCCTTGCCCGTCATTGCGAGCGAAGCGAAGCAATCCAGAAATATCCCTTTGAGGTATGAAGGCTATTAAAAGGTTACCACAAACCCTGGATCGCCACGCCGCTTTGCGGCTCGCGATGACGATCCTGTTGGTTTGTCCTGCAGATCTAGTGATTCAGATGCTTTATAATTTTAACATTTGCCGCTGGAAAGGGATACTCATCCAGTTCTTCCGTTTTTACCCAGTTCCACTCATCGCATTGGTTTGGTGAAACCCGGCCTGAGCGGATTCGGCAAAGGAAAACGTGCAGGGTCACCCTGAATCGGGTATAGCTGTGTTTGACGGTCATGAGCTTTTCGTCGATATGTATTGTCACCCCCAATTCTTCTTTGATCTCCCGATGCAGGCATTGCTCGGGGGATTCGCCGGACTCAAATTTTCCACCGGGGAATTCCCATAATCCGCCCATCAACCCCTTTGCCTTTCTCTTTTGAATATAGATTTTATTTTTCTGAAAGATGACTCCTGCGCTGACCTCAATTTTTGTAGAGGGCGCCGTCTGCTTGCGAGGCGGATAAAGATTCTGTTTGCCGGATTTCTGTGCCTGACAGTTTCGCTTCAAGGGGCAGAGCAGGCAAAGAGGATTTTTTGGCAGGCAGACCGTGGCACCCAGTTCCATGAAAGCCTGATTGAAGTTTCCAGCTTCCGTCTCGGGAAGAAGTTGTTGCATGGTTTCCCATAATATATTTTCTGATTTACGTGTCGCCCCGTTTTCCTTGAGTAGAAAAAGTCGCGATAAAACCCTTTTGACATTGCCATCGAGCACAGGAACTTTTTGGCCGAAGGCAATGCTGAGTACGGCTCCCGCCGTATATCGACCGACTCCGGGTAGTTTCAGGATTTCATTCATGCAGTCCGGAACCTTTCCGGAATATTCCTGCTGGATTTTTTGCGCGGCCTTTCTCAAATTACGGGCGCGGGAATAATAGCCCAACCCCTCCCAATGTTTCAAAACGGTGGACTCTTTAGCCACGGCCAGCTTTTTCAGGGTGGGGAAAGCTTTCATCCAGCGTTCAAAATACGGAATGACTGTTTTGACCTGGGTCTGTTGCAACATGAACTCTGAAACCAGAATACGATAAGGGTTCGGGTTATTGCGCCAGGGCATCTCCCTTTTTTCGTTTCCGTACCAGTGCAGTAATTTTTTTTGCAGAGTGGAGGGGGTCATAGGGTGTTGGGCCAGATGCTACGAGTCATACACCGATAGTGTCTTTACTCCAAATGACTTTATGAAGTTGTGTTTGCAGACGCACAGGTAGCCGATCTTCAAGTATCCATTGCACGAGGTCTTTCAGGTTGAGCTTGTCATAAACCGGTGAAAATAAAACCTGTGTGGGTAGGTCGTGTTTTTGCAACAGGTCACGGCTCCACTCATAGTCGGTGCGATCGAGAAGGACGAACTTGACTTCATCATGCGGGGAAAGGAGTTTCAGGTTTTCAAGGTGATTCTTTTTTTCCTCACCGCTTCCGGGACATTTTACATCGAGAATTTTTATAACTTTTTCAGGAACCTTGTCAATCGGCAGGGCCCCACCTGTTTCCAGCATGACCCGGTAACCCTTTTTCAGGAGTGCTTCCATAAGAGGATAAACATCCTCCTGCAGTAAGGGTTCGCCACCAGTGATTTCTACCAGCCCGAGACCAAAGGTTTCGACCTTTTGCAGAGTTTCCTCAATAGTAAGGTCATTCCCTTCATAAAAAGCATAGGCGGTGTCGCACCAGGAACAGCGCAGGTTGCATCCTGTCAAACGGATAAAAACGCAGGGCAATCCGGTGTGGGATGATTCTCCCTGAATGCTGGCATAAATTTCGTTGATCTTGAGCATAGGGTTATTCCAGTGTGGATTTTGCCTGCTAAATAGATTATTTTAATCTTACAATATTTAAAGAGGGGGAGGCATAAAACTTTGGCTAAATTCTATACAGAACTGGATGAAAAGTTACGGGAATTTATTGAAAGCCAGAAAATATTCTTTGTCGGCACAGCCCCTGTCGAAGGCCGTGTCAATGTGTCCCCCAAAGGGATGGACAGTCTTCGCATCCTGAACTCCAGTCAGTTAATATGGCTCAATCTTACCGGAAGTGGCAACGAAACCGCCGCCCATGTTCTGGAGCAACCGCGCATGACCCTCATGTTCTGCTCCTTTGAAGGAAAACCGCTGATATTAAGAGTTTACGGAAAAGCCAGAGCCATTCATGCCAGAGATGAAGAATGGGCCGAATGGAGCGCATTGTTTCCCGAGTATCCCGGTGCGCGGCAGATATTTTTGCTCGATGTCGATAGTGCTCAGACCTCCTGCGGGTTTGCGGTTCCCAACTATCAGTATCAGGAGGATCGGGGCGAACTGGTCGACTGGACGGAAAAGATCGGTGATGAAGGAGTGAAAAACTACTGGAAGAAAAATAACCAGACCAGTATCGACGGTAAACCGACTAATCTTTTTGAGTAACCCTCTAGCGAGGGAGGCAGATGGCAATGACTCGTTGAGCCGAGAACACGATTGCTAGCAGTAAAAAGCTATTGCTCACTGGGTCCAGCGTCACGCTGGCGCCTAGTGGTTAGATGCCTAATCGGCTGGTAAGGATTTTGGTTCCCATGCGGGCTTTGGCGGTGAAGTCTGCCCATGATCTTAACTGGGTGATCTGTTTCATGATGTAGGTGGGGCTACTGTAGAACCGGGCGTGGCACTCATCCTGAATCTGGCGTAACTCCTCTTCGGTGAAATCCTTGTTCCAGAATTTGATTTTAAAATCAGCTGTGGGGTTTTCAGCAAACGTCTGCCAGTAATCTTCCGGAACGATTCCTTCATTCAGCATTTGATAATAAAGTTCCACCTTCGGGTACGGTGTGCAAATGGAAAACTGCGCGTAATCGGGCCGGAGTTTTTTTGCAAAATCAACGGTAGCGAACATTTCCTCTCTGGTCTCATGAGGAATGCCGATCATCATGTAGGCGAAGAATCCGATGCCCGCCTTGCGGGTCATTTTGCAGGCACGTTCTACCTTTTCCGGTGTTTGGCCCTTTTGTAGATACTTCAAGTGTTTGGGGCTAGCGGACTCGATGCCAAAATGGATGCGATAGCACCCGGCCCGTTTCAATGCCGCGATGACTTCTTCATTAATGGTATCCACACGAGCGGAAATTTTGAAATGTATTTTGATGCCTCGCTCAACGATCAGGTCACAAATTGCCAGCACGTTTTTTTTGTCGATGGTGATGGTGTCATCGACAAAAAACAGATCGTCCACTCCCATCTTGACCAGTTCTTCAATTTCGTTGACGACGCTTTCGGGACTTCGAATGCGAAACTTGGTTTTGCGAATATCACAGAAGGAGCAAGCCGCCGGGCACCCTCTCGTTGCCTGGATGGTGAAAAACTGTCGGCCTTCGCCAATAATATGCTGGTAGCTTGAAACATCGACCAGATGGCGGGCGGGAAAAGGCAGTTCATCGAGATCAATCAGTTCGGTTTCCTTCGGATTAATATGTGAAGTTTCATTCTGTTTCCAGCCCAAACCGTTAATGGAAGACAAAGGTTCAGCATCCGTTTCCAATGCCTGGGTCAGGCGGGTGAATATTTTTTCCCCTTCACCGAAAACGACATAGTCGATTCCCGGCAGGTTGAGAGTTTCTTTCGGGTATAAATTGACATGCGGTCCGCCGAGGCAGATTTTCAAATCGGGAGTCTCTTGTCTCAGGACCTTTGCGGTGTGCAATGCATCGAGCAGGTTGAAAGTCATGATGCTCATAGCGACCATATCCGGTTTGATTTCACGGACGCGCTGGAGTAAAGCTTCTTCTGAAACGTTTTCCGGTGGGCAGTCGATAAAGGTCGCGGTGTTTCCCGTTTCGCGCTCGTAATAAGCGGCGACATAGAGAAGCCCGAGCTTCGGATAATAGCCTTTACCGCCTTCCAGGGCCTTGGGCACGGAAGATTCGAGGGAAATGGTTTCGGGTGGAACGAGGAATAAAATTTTCATGGGATTGAACGACTCTTTCCTTTAGAATCAGGCTCTTAATGTTACCACAGAAAAACAGAAAATTTGAAAGGATGGCCCAGAGTGAAGCCCATTGTTACCGTTACCAATATGTTTCCCGAGTCCGCTTTGGAAAAGCTGGGTCCGCATTGCGACTTGCGGACCAACCAGACGGAAAATCCGCCCACGGCAGAAAAGCTCAAAAAATACGCATCGGAAAGCGTGGTGATGGTCACCTACTTATCGGACAAAATTGACCGGGACATTATTGATTGCGGAGAGAATTTACAGCTCATTGCCAACTATGGAGCCGGATTCAACAATATTGACGTGGCGCATGCTGTAAAAAAAGGTGTCTGGGTGACGAATACGCCGGGGGTCCTGCATGAAACCACCGCAGATTTGACCTGGGCAATGATTCTGGGGGCCGCCCGGAATATTGTTCCAAGCGACCGTTTCACCCGGGAAAACCGATTTAAAGGGTGGCAGGCGAAAATGTTTCTGGGCGGAGATGTTTACGGAAAAACTCTTGGCATCATTGGTTGTGGTGAAATCGGTCAGGCGGTTGCTCGCCGGGCATTGGGTTTCAACATGCGGGTTCTCTACTGCAATCGCAACCGGCTACCGGCAGAAAAAGAGCAGATGTTGAACGCGGTTTATACTCCGTTGAAAGAATTGCTCCGTCAATCCGATTTTGTCACGGTCCATGTTCCTTTGAGTGAGCAGACGAAATATATGATCGGCAAGGAGCAGTTTTCAATGATGAAGCCCACCGCCTATTTCATCCACACAGCCCGAGGGAAAGTGGCGGACGATAAAGCTCTGGTCGAAGCGTTGAAAGAAGGTGAAATCGCCGGTGCGGCGTTGGATGTTTATGAAAACGAACCAGCTCTCACTGAAGGTATGACGGAATTGGAAAATCTGATGCTACTGCCGCATATCGGCAGTGCCAGCCATGAAACCCGTGATCGCATGGCTGACTTGGTGGCAGATAATGTGCTGGATGCCCTGGAAGGCAAAACTCCCCGTTGTCTGGTGCCATCATGGAAAAAATGATACTCGTTAAACGTTAAAGCGAAAGTGCATGATGTCGCCGTCCTGGACGACATAATCTTTTCCTTCAACTCTCAGTTTGCCAGCGTCTTTAATAGCCGCTTCAGATTTATGTTCAACCAGGTCTTCCAGGTTATAGACTTCGGCACGAATGAAACCTTTTTCGAAATCGGTGTGGATCACTCCTGCCGCTTGCGGGGCCTTCGCATTTTTAGGAATCGTCCAGGCCCGGGTTTCTTTAATTCCCGCTGTGAAATACGTGGCGAGGTCGAGCAGTCCGTATCCGGCAGAGATCATGCGGTCGAGTCCGGTTTCGGTCAGCTCCATTTCTTCCATAAAAACTTTTTGTTCTTCCGGATCCTCAATTTCCATAATCTCCCCCTCCAGCTTTCCAGCCAGCGCCACAACCGATGAGCCGTCCTGTTTGGCAATCTCTTTGACCTTTTGCACGAGTTCGTTTTCCATGTCTCCGGGGTCCATGACATTGCAGATATAAAGAACCGGTTTGGCACTCAGCAGGGTCAAACTTTTTACGAACAGGTTCTGTTCATCATTGAAACCCTCAACGGTTCGTGCCGGTTGATTTTGATCGAGGGCTTCGGATAATTTGGCGAGCGCTTCCATTTGCATGCGTGCTTCTTTGTCTCCGGATTTAGCCAGCTTTTCAATCTTGGTTTTTCTGCGATCGAGGCTTTCCATGTCGGCGATCATCAATTCGGTGTTGATGGTATCGATATCGGAAGCCGGGTCAATGGTGTCACTAACATGGGGAACATTGCCATCTTCGAAACAACGGACTACGTGGGCGATAGCATCGACCTCGCGGATGTGGCCGAGAAATTTATTGCCTAAACCTTCCCCCTTGGATGCGCCCTTGATGAGTCCTGCGATGTCGACAAACTCCATGGTTGTGGGAACAATTTTATTGGTCTTGACGTAGTGAGTGATGGTGTCCAGGCGTTTATCAGGAACCAGTACGATGCCGCTATTGGGTTCGATGGTGGTGAACGCATAATTTCCCGCCTGGGCTTTGGTTCGTGTCAAAGCACCGAACAGGGTTGATTTTCCCGCATTGGGGAGGCCGACGAGGCCACAGGTGAATCCCATTTGAAGTCTTACTCCTTTAGTTGTTAATTTGCTTGGAAGAAAATGGCTTTAAAAAAAACAGGCACAAGAATACCAGAAAAGCGTAGCCAGCGATGATTTTAAAAAATGTTTGCGGGGTCACGAAACTGAACAGGGTGAGAAAAACAACTGCCCCAACGCTTCCGTAAGCTCCTGCCAGACCAGCCAGTTTCCCGGTCAGCGGTTTGGAGATCAGGGGAATCGCCGCAAAACAGGCACCGTTACCGGCTTTCAGGAAAATGGAACCTACAAGCGCAAGGGCTATGGCAGAGGTAAGTTGCCAATGAGGGCCTATCTCTCCCATAAACCAGTGACTCACCATTCCTCCAAGGACCATGATGAAAAGGGTTCTTCTGCGGCCAAAGCGGTCAGAAATCCAGCCCCCTCCGGGGCGGGCAATCAGGTTCATACAAGCATAACTGGCTCCCAGTACTCCGGCCAATCCTACGGAAAGTGAGAAAGTCGTTTGCAGAAACTGGGGAAACATTGAAACGATCGCCAACTCGGAACCGAATGTAAGAGAATAGACCATGCACAATACAGCGATTTGGCTGAACGAATACTTTTCTGCCTCGGGTATAGGGTGTTGTAATCGGGTTACGTTAATCTGCCAGCATCGAACTGTGTTCAGGATAAAAAGAAAACCAAGAACGAGAAGCAGGCCCATGGAGATGGAGCTGGGGATCAGGTTAAGCGGATGCCCGGAAATTTCCCAGATGAACAGAACCATTGCCCCATAAACAGGTAGGAGCAAAAGAATTTGCAGGATCAGATCCCGGCGTGAAGTCACCTTAACCACTCCATGCATATCTACCAGAAAATCCTGTCCTTTTCCCGGAGCATCAGGACAAAACCTATAATAAATCCCTGCCCAGATCAGGCATGAAAGTCCTGACAGGCCTGCCGCCACCCGCCAGCCGGATTCTTCAGAAAAGGGGATGGCAATCAGGGGAAGGGAAAACGCCGCAAACGCAGAGCCGAAGTTACCCCAGCCCGCATAGATACCCTGGGCGGTCCCCATTTTTTGCGGTGGGAACCACTCGGCGATCATTTTTATACCCACTACGAATCCACCGCCAACGATTCCCATCAGCAAGCGTGTGACCAGCAGTGTCTTGAAATCCTGCGCCAGAGCAAATCCGAAACACACCAGCGCGGAAAAGACCAACAGGCTGCTGAAAACTTTTTGCGGGCCGTATTGGTCCACCCAAAAACCGATGATGATCCGCGCTGGAATGGTTAAAGCCACATTGCAAACCATCAATATGTTGATCTCGGCCAAAGACAGGCCAAGGGCGCGCATGATCGTTGTGTTGAACGGTGCCATGTTGAACCAGGCCACAAAGGTCAGAAAGAACGCAACCCAGGTCAGATGTAAGGTGTTCCATTGAGTTTTACTGAAACCTAACATTTTGTTATTTTGTCGAGGTCCGTTTATTGAAAATCACAGGGGAATGAGAAGCGGAGGGAAGCGGGGCAAAAAGAGGGCCCAAAACCGGTGACTCCATAATCCGTTTATTGCGTGGTCTCACCTGTTTCAGGCTGGTTGGTCATCATTTGGTGGGACTTCACCACACCACGGCGGTCAAAAACAATGACCATATCTTTGGTGATATCGTTGCCCAGGGAGTTATAAAAATTATATTCATAAGTCCAAACCTTATAACCGTTCTGGACGCCCTTTTTAAAAGGGGCTCCAAACATGGCCTGAATCTCTTTGTGGGTTGTTGTTCCTACAATAATATTTTTATAAAGAGACTCGTCAAAGTTTTTTCCGGCAGTGCCGCAACCGGTAGCGAATAGAAAGCCAAGAATAATTATCAATGCGCAAATGGGTGTTGTTTTCATTTTACGGGTCCTCATTTATGAAGCCACAATTTTGTATTTTTCTCGATGCAATTTCGGGTTCACATGAAAGGTGATTTCGATATTGTTCTGTTTTTCCATTTCTTCGAGAAAACTGCTCTCTTCCTCGAACAGCATGTCATAAACTGTTGGATGCACTTCGATGTCAATTTTCTTTTTAGTGATGCTGTCAGTTCCCCGGCGCTGAATTTCCCGTATGATTTCGTAACAGAGGGTTGAAGTGCCCTTGATATATCCTTTCCCGTTGCAGTAATCGCAGGGGTCACAAAGGGTTTGAACCAGGCTTTCGCGTACACGTTTGCGGGTCATTTCCACCAGGCCCAATTCGGAAATTTTAAGGATGCGGGTTCGTGAACGGTCTGCTCTGAGTGCCTGCTTGAGCGCGTTGGAGACCATTTCCTTGCTTTCCTCTTTGGTCATATCAATGAAATCCACGATGATGATGCCGCCGATGTTCCTGAGGCGCATCTGGTACACGAATTCTTTAACTGCCTCCAGATTGGTTTTCAGGATGGTATCTTCCGGATCAGTGTGGCCGACATATTTCCCGGTATTGACATCAATGGCGACCAGGGCTTCAGTCTGATCAATAGTGATATAGCCGCCGGATTTAAGCCAGATGGTTCGGCCCAAAGCCCGGCTAATATCCATCTCAATCCCATAGTGATCAAAAATGGGCATCGGGTCTTTATACTGCTCAATTTTTTCCGACAAATGGGGGAGGTAAGTGGAACAGAACTCTACACATTTGGTGAAGTCTGATTTCGAGTCGATCACCAGTCGCGCGGTTTCATTGGTGAAAAGATCGCGGATGGACCGGAAGATCAGGTTCAGGTCCTCATAAACGAGATGCGGGGCACTCAGGTTTTCAGATTGCTTTTTCAGGTTTCCCCAAAGGCGGTGAAGAAAATTGAGGTCCGACTCAAAATCTGCACGCACAGCATCTTGTCCGGCGGTTCGGACAATATAACCTTCTCCGGGATTGCCGATTTCGCTGACCATGTTTTTCAACCGTTCTTTTTCGTCTTCCTCCTCAATGCGCCGGGAAACACTGATATGGTTAACCGTGGGCATATAGACCAGGTAGCGTCCGGGCAGGGAAATATAATTGGTGATGCGTGCGCCTTTGGTTCCCAGTGGATTCTTGGCAATCTGCACCAGGATCTCCTGGCCTTCCTCCAAAATGTCCTGAATACGGATTTCATGATTGGGCCTGCCGGGTTTTCCAATAAAGCTGTCTTCTTTTTCTTCCGGTAGGGGTGGGGAGTCTATCTCGTCTTCGAGTCCGAGCATATCGATGACATCAATATCTCCAACGTAAAGGAAGCCGGCCTTTTCCAGTCCAATGTCGACAAAGGCAACCTGCATTCCAGGGAGAATTTTAGTGACCTTGCCCCAGTAAATATTTCCCACAATGCCTTTGTTGGCTTTGTGTTCAATAAACAATTCCGCGACCTGATTGTTTTCCATCAGCGCAACACGGATTTCTCGCTGGTTGGAATTTATCAGTACTTCAGATGCCATGACTATCCTGTTTTAGGTGGGGCGATTGAAAAATTATACCACGGCACTAGGCGTGCGGCCAACTTGCAATGACTTTATCTGGTAAGCCGAGAGTATTGTTGGTAGCAGTAAAAAGCTATTGCTCATTTCCTCAAGGCGTAGCCTTGTTGCTCTCTGCCCCCGGCGGCTTGCCGGCTAGTGAATGGATCTTCGCATTTCAACATTGAGCAGGAGCCCTATCGCGAAAAAATTGGTAATAAGGGAAGAGCCTCCATAACTCAGTAGAGGAAGGGGGATGCCTGTGATGGGAAACAAGCCGATGGTCATGCCGACATTGAAAATGATGTAAAACGCGACGGAACTGATGAGCCCCAGAGAAAGAAAAAAGCCAAACCGGTCCCCGGCTCGAAAAGCGATATTTAATCCTTTCAGGATGATAAAAAGAAATAAGGATAAAAGAATGGCCACGCCTAAAAAACCGGTTTCTTCGGCGAAGACCGAAAAAATAAAATCCGTATGTTTTTCCGGCAGGAAGTTGAGCCGACTTTGGGTTCCCGCAAGGAGGCCTTTCCCCCAGAACCCGCCTGACCCGATGGCGATTTTGGACTGGATAGAATGATATCCCGCTCCGAGCGGGTCCAATTCAGGATTGAACAAAGTCAGGAGCCGGGATTTCTGATAGTCCTGCAGGAAGAACCAGACTGCCGGAGCCAGCAGGAGGCCACCGCTGAAAAGTTTTACCAAAGTTGCAGTTTCCATTTCAATGGCGACAACGAAAACCAGAAAAATGAAAAAAATCATCATTGTGGTGCCAAGGTCTGGCTGAACAACGATGAGCCCTCCCAATGCACCCGTCATCAAGGTGGGCACGAACAGATCCTTTAAAGTGTATTGACCCGACATCTTTCCCGACTCAAAGTATTTAGCCAAAGCAATGATCAGCGATACTTTGGCGAACTCGGAAACCTGGATACTGATGGAGCCTATATGAAGCCAGCGCCGGGAACCCGATACCACCACTCCGGAGATCAGCACATACGCGAGAGCCAGCAAGGTCAAAAAATAAATGAGGTAGGCATAACGGCTGAACCAGCGGTAATCCAGTGCCAGGGCAATGAGCATGGCAATCAACCCATAACCGATCCAGTAAATTTGTTTGATATAAAGGCCGCGAAAAAAAGCTTCTGGCCTACCATGGTTGGCACTGTATATGCTCACCACGCCGAGAATAGCTATCCCTATGCATACCAGGAAAAATAACCAGTTGAAATTGGAGGTCAAACGTTGGTCGATCATGCAAATATTTTATCATAACGCATTGAAAATTATGGGATATTTTGATTTTTTCCGCTGAGAAGGGGGCGGAGTGGTGAAAAAAGTCAGTGGATGAAACGATAATTCCCGGAGCGTTTGTCGCGAAACCTGCGGAGCAAAAAGTATTCGTTGAAGGGCCGGTCGTCAGAGATGTATAGGGGATCATCGTTCAACAGAGTATCCACGGGTACTTCTTTTTTTAGGGTTAGATTTAAAAAACTTCTGATATCCATTTGTGTTTCCCATTCCATCAGGTCGCGTTTTGCCAGGAGCGGAAGGCGGGCTAACATTTCTTCTGCCTGGGGTGTTGCAAAAGGTTTCATGGAGGCCAGCAAATGGAAGCCCCACCCCTTCATGGATTTATAACTTCTTACGTAAGGGAAGACCTCTGTTAGAGATCGTAAGACAGCCTGGAAAATTTTTTCTTCTCCAAAAGGAAACCATTGCTGAAAAATTCCTCCTTCATTCAATCGCTCAGCCACAATTTTATTAAACTCCCTGGAATAAAGCAGGCTTGTGCTGGCACTTTCTACTGGTGGAGGGGGATCAATAATAATGACATCAAATTTTTCGCGGGTTCTTTTCAGGAACCGGCGCCCATCATCAACGATAACTTCGACATGAGGCTGGTTTAAAATCAAAGTGGCGTCGCGGAAAAAATAAGGCATGGCCCGGACCACGCTGGGAACCAGCTCAACGCATTTGACCTGAATTCCCCAGCTTGCCATGGACCTCAAGGTGGCTCCCATTCCCAGAGCGATGATCAGTCCCGATTTTGGTTTTTCCTCTCTTATCGCAAGAGGTAGGTGAGCCATCATTTTGGTGATGGGGGTGAGCAGGGTGATTCCTATGCCATTTACTCTTAAAGATTTTTCCATTCCCTCGCCGGACGCCGTTACCGTGGCGGTGTGGTCTCTCAACACCAGGGTGCCTTTTCCACGAAAGGCAGGGTCTTCAAAACTTGTCGTAAAGAAAATTGATGCGAGGGTGAAGCAGGTTCCAGTCAATCCAATGGTCCATCTCAAAAGTGGTGAAGTGTTCAGGGAACCAATGCAAATGAAAAACAATCCTCCGATTGGAAGTGCCAGGAGAATCAGAGTCAGTTTTGTGCCGAATGCAGGAATCAAAAGGTAGCTCGCAAACAGTGGGCCTAGAATTCCGCCAAATATGTTGATCGCGTAGGCACGTCCGGCCTGCCTGGGGTTTCCTGATGAGTATTGGTCTATCAGTTTTGGTGTTAAATAACCCAACGTCAGGCAAAATGGAAAGAGACTTGCCAGCAACGATTGCCCGAGGGGAGAAAGAAAAGGGTTGTTCATGAAGATAGGAAAAAATGCGAATAGAAAACAGGCACCTGTCAATTGTGCGGTGGTGAAAGTTTGTTTCAGTGCACAATCCCTTCGATACCACTGCGAACCAAGAATGGTGGCTAAAAGGTAGATGGCGAGGGTCGAGGCAAAGGAGTAAATAGTCGTTCCAACAACGGGTGTAAACCCTCTCACCCAGGTGACCTCCATGGCCAGAGCGCAAAATCCGGTTACAAAAAGAATCAGGTAGGTCAGTATGCTTGGGGCTGAATCCCGATGTCGGTTTGTAGATACCGGTTGCTCCACAGGGGCAGGATCTGAGTCGAAGGAATTTTTTAATCCGAAGCAGATTATTGCGATAGAAAAATTACATGCCGCACCCAGCATCAGACTATTGGAAAAACCCAGTAGTTCAACCAGAAAAAGCGCTGTGGCAACAGTGCCAAACAAGGCTCCCAAGCTGTTGGCGAGATAAAGAAAACTAAAACTGGTTGTTTCCCGCCATTTCAACTCCCGAACGTAACCCATCATGAAAGGAAACGTGACCCCCATAGCCAGACACCAGGGCAAAATGGACAAACCCAGTACCAGCGCAGAAAGCAGAAGGTATTCAGAGGAGTCCATCCCCCCTATCGGGAGTAATAACTTTTCGCCAAAACGGAATAACCGGGGAACCGCAAAGGCCCCCAGTCCGATGACGATCTCAGCCAGTGCGTAAAATAGAATGGCGGATTGTTTTGTTTTCTCTTTAAGATAGGGCAATCCTTTTCCGCCGATCCAGGAGCCCAGGGACAGGCCGAGCATAAAAACAGATATGATGACAGATAAAACCGGCAGAATGATTCCGAACGAGGCGAAGGCGATTCGTATCCAGATGATCTGATAGAGAAGCCCACAAAACCCGGATACAAAAAAAAGAGAAAACAATAAGCTTTTTCTGTAAAGGTGTGGAGAATCGTCAGGAACTTTTTGTGGGAAAGGTGCTGGTTTCACAGTATGAGGGGCAGAAAAGAAGAATAGAAAATCAGGTCCGTGAAAATTGTACCATGTTTAGCCATAAAAGCCGGTGGTTCGTCAGGGGGAGGCGGGGACGATTTTTTTTGGAGTGTGGTACCTGGATTGCGTATGCTATTAAGGATTGAGAATGCTTGATTGACTGGGAGGACGATGATGAGCAACACGGATCAAGATAAGGATCATAAGGAAGAGGAGTCCTCTGGCAAGAAGAAGGAGGAGACTCGTAGTGAAAATAAACCTTCCCGTTTGGCGGAGCGTAAAGGCCAGCGTCCGACATTTCCCTTTAAGAGAAAACCGGTTTAACCAGAAAGACAGGATCACCCTAAATGAAAGATTGCCCTTGCGGTTCGAATTTCCCTTTTACCGATTGTTGCGGTCCGTTGATCCGAGGTGCGAGTTTTCCGGATACGGCGGAGGATTTGATGCGTTCGCGTTATACCGCTTTTGCTCAGAAAAACTGGGAGTATCTGGTACTCACCAGCCACCCGGAAGAAAAAAAAGCAATGGCCAAACTGGGTCCGGCTCTGGTCGAAGACGGAGTGGATTGGAAAAAACTGGAAATCACAGGTACCCGGGCTGGATGTCGGGAAGATTCTGAAGGTCAGGTCGATTTTATCGCGTACTATATCAAGGATGGTACCGAGCAAACCATGCGGGAATCCTCCCGCTTTTATAAGGTCAATGGCCGCTGGGCTTATAGCCGTAAAGACTCCACTCTACCCCCCACCCCGGTTTCTCCCCAGGTAAAACCCAAAACCTTTGTTCGCGGTGAAGCCAAAGTCGGCAGAAACGATCCCTGCCCTTGTGGAAGTGGAAAAAAATATAAAAAATGCTGCCACCACTAGGCGTGGGGCCAACGTGCAATAGCTTTCTCAAGCTAGCAATAGTTCTTCTCGGCTCAATAGAGCCCTTGCTATTTGCTTCCCCTGATAAGGGGGATAAAGGGGGTTTGCATAAAGTAGCAGTTTCTTGTTCGCCAACAAAAGTTATTACGCTCTGGGTCCAGCATTAGCTGGTCGGTGGCTAGCAGCCCACGGAGTGGAGGGTGTTTAATTTAGCCTTTAAAATCAATATGTTATGTGATTGCGTACTTTCTAATCGAGGCACCCCAAAGCCTTTAATTATCCGGTGTTAGAAGGTAACTCCCCGGTGTTTTCCACAGGTTTTGCACAGTTGGTGTGGAGAATGTGATTTTGCCAGAAAGACTCCCTTGAAACCCTTTCCAGATAAGGGGTTGGGTCCTGTTCGAGAAGCAAACCCCCGCCCCGCAGGTTAACCTTGATGATGCTTCTACAAACCCTTAGTTCATCGCCTAAAACAGGGTTGCGGGTGGCTTGATTTGAGCTCATCCTTGTATATTGGGGGCAGAGCAGGTGTCAAAATCCCGAATCCCTATTTGTCCCTATTACTAGGCTCCCTGAGGGTAGAGTCCTGTTGCTAGAGATGTAATGTTTTTTGACAGCCTGATAAAGGGGGGAAAAGCATGGCAGGATTTTGATACCCTTTTTGCGCCCCTGTTTTAGCTGTCCTTCCAGAAACTCTCTCTGGTTTAAAAATTGTGGGAAAACTAAAAAGACTCCCCTTGGTGTCAATGATTTTCTGATAGGCTTGGGAGATTTTTGTAACTTACCAAAAAATAAGTAGATAATATGTTTTTTGTTGTACAAAAATTTTTTCTTTATCAGGTTAAAATATCGGGTCTCTGAACTGATAAAAGTTTTCCACAATTAACTCACAATTTTGGGTCCCAGAGAACTTGATTTTTTAAGCTTTAGTCTGGATAGTAAAAGAATTTTATCATTTCGCGGATGCGTCAAAATCTATTTGGGGTCGTATCCGTGGGATTGCAGAAAAATTGCCATATCTGGTGGAAGCGGGGCGCAAAATGACAAGTTTGAGTCCGTGATCGGGTGCTTCAGTTCCAGCCTGTGGGCATGCAAAGCCTGTCTTGCCATTTTGAGGCCGGGCGATTTCCCGCCATAGAGATTGTCCCCGATTACGGGATGGTGAATTGACGCCAAATGGACTCTGATTTGATGGGTTCTTCCGGTCCTGGGCCAAAGTCGAAGGTAAGACCAACCCTCAGCACGATGTACGACTTCGTATTCCGTTTGGGCTTCCCGACCGTTTAGGGCTCGTGTGTCCATTTTTTTGCGATGAACCTTATGGCGACCGATTGGGGCCTGGATCGAACCCCTATCTGTTTTTACGTTTCCCTTTACTATTGCCAGGTATTCTTTTTGGATTTCACGGTTTTTGAACTGCCGGGCCAGGTTTTTGTGGGCGGTTTCGGTTTTGGCCGCCATCACCAGTCCTGAGGTGTCCTTGTCCAATCGATGAACAATGCCGGGACGCTCGACTCCGCCTATTCCTGAAAGGTCTTTGCAATGATGCAGTAATGCGTTGACCAGGGTTCCCGCAGAATGCCCCGGTGCCGGATGAACCACCATGCCCACCGGTTTGTTCAGCACGATAAAATATTCGTCTTCAAAAATAATATCTAGTGGAATGTCTTCTGGGGAAGTGTCGAGAGCAACCGGGGCTGGCACCTGAATCGTGATCCGGTCTCCTGTTCGGACTTTATACCCAGCGCGTTGCTCCACGCCATTGACCGTTACCCGGCCCTCAACAATCAGTTTCTTCAAACGGGATCGGCTGATCTCCGTCTGCTGAACAGATAGAAAAACGTCAAGCCGTTCCCGGCTCGAATCTGCATTGACTGTAAATTCGTATCGCTTCATTTTTCTGGTTTGCAACTGGGCAAGGGCTCTATTGCGCCGAGAAAACTTTTTGCTCGCCAAATAAAGCGACGGCACACTGGCCCCACGCCTAGTGGTTATTCGAGGAGGCGGGGCATCAGTTCGACCAGATTGCACGGTTTGTTAGTGCTGTCCAACTGGTGGACGAGAATCTGGTCCCATCCATCTTTGCAGGCTCCGGTGGAACCCGGTAAAGCGAAAAGGAACGTGCCGTTGGTAACCCCTGCGGTACAGCGCGATTGCAGGCTGGATGTGCGGATAGTTTCATAACTCAACATGCGAAACAATTCGCCAAATCCGGGAATCGTTTTTTCATACAGCTCCTCGAAAGCTTCCGGAGTGATGTCGCGCCCTGTCACACCCGTCCCTCCCGTTGCGATCACCACATCAACATCGGGACTGGCAATCCATTTTTTCAATTGTTCCTGAAGCAGAATTTTTTCATCCTTAATAATTTTCTTTTCAACCAGATGATGCCCGGCTCCCTGAACCCGGTCCACCAGAGTCTGGCCGGACTTGTCATCCGCTTCCGTCCTTGTGTCGGAAACTGTTAGAATGGCAATGTTCACGCATTTTTTCTCACTCATACTGTCGTCACTCCTAATTCTGTTCAAGATTCAAAACGGTTTTCCATAAATGGAGAACCCGGTTTATGATAGATTCGGTCAGGCAATTAGCGTTAAATAATTTTTCTTCGAAAGTATAACACAAGCCATTTACGAGGAAGCAAAGTGCCGACAGCCATTGTGACAGGAGGAGCGATCCGCATCGGACGGGCGATGGCCCTGCATCTCGCCGGTAAAGGATTTGATATTGCCCTGCTCTACCACAGTTCGGAAACGACCGAAACCATTGCGGAAATACAGGCGCAAGGGGTCCAGTGCCGGGGCTATGCGGCGGATCTAAGAAAACTGGATGAGGCCGAGGCGTTCATTGGCAAAGTCCTGCAGGACTTCAAAAACGTGGAACTGCTGGTCAATTCCGCCGCCAACTTTATTCAGGAAAATATAGAACAAACGCAGGTAGAAACTCTGGTCGATACTCTCAACCTCAACCTCATGGCTCCCTACCTGCTGATGCGTGAATACAAGCGCAAGGTCAATAAAGGTTTGATTGTTAATATTCTCGATGAACGGGTGGCAAGAACGGTTCCCACCTTCGCGGCTTATTCTGTCAGTAAAGTGGCTCTGCAACACCTGACAGAACTGGCGGCGGTGGAATGGGGGGAAACGGTACGGGTCAACGGCATTGCGCCAGGGCTCATCCTTCCTCCTGAGGGGGCCCCACCCGATTATATGGAAAAGGGAAATGTGCGGAGCCAGGGAACCCTGGACGACCTTCTCAAAGCCCTGGGCTATCTGATGGAGAATAAACACGTTAACGGCGAAACCCTGTTCGTCACCCACTAGCCACTAGGCCCGGCGAGCCGCCGGTGGCAATGAAGGCTAGCTTTAAACTGCGCTCAACGGTGCCGATTGCTTGGCGAGTTATTGCTCATTGGCCCTACGCCTAGTAGCGTAAGGTTTATTTACTTTATCTGACGAATTGAAAACTGTTATTCTTAGTACGTTGGTTTCGTCCCCGATTAAAATTTAAGGAGATCAAAATGAAAAAGACGCTTTTTACGATTCCATTGATTCTGATGGGAATGTTATTGGTATTTTCTTCGAGTGCCATTGCCCACGAAGGCGAGGAACACGGCAAGGAAAAATATGAAGAAGGTAGCGGCTCCTCCTCTATGGATCACAAGTCCGGTGGCATGGATCATGAGTACAAAGGAGAATATGGTGAAAAACATTCCAAAGAATATTATGAAAAGAAGTACGGTAAAGAATACGACAAGGAAAAACATCAGATGGAACATGGGATGAAAGAAGAAGGTAGCGGCATGAAGGACGAAGCCCACCGCATGAAAGAAGAACAACGCAAAAAAGAAGGAAGCAGCATGTAGCGGCGAACCGCCGCTGGTGATAGGTCGGTACGCTTAGAGCGGACTTTAAACCTTGTGCTTCCAGAAAAGTTGATTCTAAATTTATTAACCCCTCCTGATATAGGAGGGGATTTTTTTATCGGTGTTTGTGATATTTAACCTTTGCCTTCATGCCCCGAAGGGGTACATCGGTGGCTAAAGGGTTTTAGCGTATCCAATCGGGTCTTTCACTCCGGCTTCCTGGAATCCTTTCAGGCGCAGTTGGCAACTGTCGCATACGCCGCAGGATTTTCCATCCCCTCCGGGATTGTAGCAACTATGGGTCATGCCATAATCCACCCCCAGCTCCAATCCTTTCTCGATGATTTCTGCTTTGCTCAGTTCGATCAATGGAGTGTGGATTTTCATTTGGTTCTTCCCTTCCACTCCGGCTTTGGTGGCAAGGTTAGCAAGTATCTCAAACGCGGCGATGAACTCGGGTCGGCAATCGGGATAACCGCTGTAGTCGACAGCGTTGACTCCGATAAAAATATTGCTGGCTTCTTTTACCTCGGCGTAAGCCAGACAGAATGAAAGAAAAATGGTGTTGCGGGCGGGAACATAGGTGATGGGGATTTCCGCTGTCATTTCTTCCTGATCGCGACCAACGGGAACATCGATAGAATCGGTCAATGCCGAGCCGCCGAACTGGCGGAGATCAATTTTGACAATTTGATGGTCGACCACTCCAAAATGCCTGGCAATATCCCGGGCCCGGTCCAGCTCTACGCTGTGACGCTGGCCGTAGTCGAAGGTGAGGGCGAAGAGGTCAAATCCCTGCTTTTTCGCCAGGGCCAGGGTGGTGGTGGAGTCGAGTCCGCCACTCAATAAAACAACTGCTGATTTTTCCGTCATTTAGCTGTCCTGATCTGAGGGTCAAGCCTTGTGTTAATGCTCTTGCGCATTGAAGGTTGTTATTATATACTAATCCGCTTAAAATAAACCTAGTAGCCCCCTTAAATTTAAAGGGTTTAGCCCAATTTTACATGCTCGATAATTTATCTGATCGTCTTGAGGCGATCTACAAAAAATTAAAGGGCCGTGGAGTTCTGAAAGAGGCTGATGTTGATGAGGCTCTGCGTGAGATTAGAGTTGCGTTAATCGAAGCGGATGTCAGCCTGCCGGTAGTTAAAGATTTTATCGCGGATGTCCGGGTAAAGGCTGTGGGTCAGGAGGTATTGAAAAGCCTGACTCCAGGGCATCAGATGGTCAAGGTTGTCAACGACGACCTGACCCATTTGCTGGGCGATGAGTTTGTTGATATTGAGATTGCCGCAAAACCGCCAACGATTATTTTGATGGCGGGTCTGCAGGGGTCGGGTAAAACCACGACTGTAGGCAAGCTGGCCAAGCGGTTTAAGGAAAAAGGAAAAAACTGTCTTCTCGTTCCGGCCGATGTTTACCGTCCGGCGGCGATTGAACAGTTGCATGTTTTAGGGCGGGATATCGGCGTGGAAGTGTTTGACGCCGGAGAAGAAAAAGACCCGGTAACCATCTGCAAAAAAGCTCTGGACGAAGCTGTCAACAAAATGAGCCAGGTGGTGCTGATCGATACTGCGGGCCGTCAGCAGGTCGATGATGCCTTGATGGAAGAGTTGAGGCAGATCAAAGAAACAGTCCAGCCGCATGAAGTGTTGTTTGTGGCGGATGCGATGATGGGCCAGCAGTCTGCCGATATCGCTAAAACGTTTAATGATGCCATCGGTATTGATGGCGTGATCCTGACTAAAATGGATGGCGATGCACGCGGTGGCGCGGCGTTTTCCATTAAGAGAATAACGGGTAAACCCATTCGCTTCATAGGAATGGGGGAAAAACTTGATGCGCTTGAGCCGTTTCACCCGGACCGGATTGTTTCCCGTATTCTGGGCATGGGCGATGTCATGTCCCTGGTCGAAAAGGCCGAACAGAATTTTGAGCAGGAAGAGCAGGAAAAATTACAGAAAAAGATCAAGGCCAACGCCTTCACTCTGGAAGATTTTCGCGACCAGTTGAAGCAGGTTCAGAAGATGGGGTCCATGGAGCAGTTGCTGGGCATGATCCCCGGTGCCGGAAAAATGAAGGGACTAAAAGTCGATGACGGTGCGTTTGTTCAGGTGGAAGCCATCATCAACTCGATGACTCCTGCGGAGCGCGAACGGCATAATATGATCAATGCCAGCAGAAAGCGCAGAATCGCCCAGGGCAGTGGTACCCGGGTGAACGATGTCAACAAGTTGTTGAAGCAGTTTGCGCAAATGCAAAAGATGATGAAAAAGATTTCCCGTGGCGGCGGCCTCAACTTTGGCAGTCTTATGGGCGGCCGCGGAATGCCGGGAGGCAAGTTTTTTTAAATACGTTTATTATTTTGGCGGTCTCCATGACCGCATATTACCGGGTCTAAAGCCCGTAACATAGGAGGAAGTAAATTGGCAGTTGTAATTCGATTAACTCGGCGAGGAGCAAAAAAGAAACCCTTTTACCGGATTGTGGCGGCAGATTCCAGAATGCCAAGAGATGGTAGATTTCTTGAAATCCTGGGAACCTACGATCCCCTGAATGATGAAGTGGGTTGCAAGGTTGATGCGGACAAAGCTATGGCTTGGATCAAAAAAGGCGCCAGGCCCAGCAAAACCGTGGGTACCCTCTTCAAAAAAGCTGGGGTCGGGGTTTAAATCCGTAAAGTTTCATTTCGCAAAACCACAATTCGTAAAGAGCGTGAACCTTGAGTTCAAGTTGCCCCTCTCCAGTTTAGGATTCATTTCCTGTGCACTCGGAGGGAGCTGTGAAAAATCTCGTTATTACGATGGTGAAAGCGCTAGTGGATAAGCCTGAAGAAGTTGATTTGAAGGAAGTGGTAGGTGAAAAAACAACGGTGCTGGAATTAAGAGTCGCGAAAGAAGATCTGGGCAAGGTGATTGGCAAACAGGGAAAAACCGCTAAGGCCATGCGCACTATCCTGAACGCAACGGCGACCAAATTAAAAAAACGGGCCGTACTGGAAATTATTGAGTGATATGGATTGGATTCCGGTTGGCAAGCTTGCCCGAACGCACGGCCTGAAAGGGGAGTTGAAATTTTATCCCGATGACCCGGAAGGGTTCGAGTTCGCAGACGGACAGATCGTGCAGTTGGCCGGGACAAAAAAGGAATTAAAGGTTCAAACGATTCGCGGGGCTAATGTGCCCTTCATTGTCAAGTTAGAGGGAATTGACGACATCGAATCTGCCAAACCCCTGACCGGGGAGGAAGTTCTGGCAAGTCGTGAGGATTTCCAATCTCTGCCGGAAGGGGAGTATTACCGGTTCGAGATTGAAGGACTTGCGGTCTTCGATGAAGAAGGCCACCCTTGTGGGATCATCAAAGACATCATCCCCACGGGGAGCAACGATGTGTACGTGGTGCAAAACGGGGAACGGGAGTGGATGCTCCCCATGATTGATTCGGTGGTCAAATCCATCGACCTGAAACAGGGTAAACTGGTTTTTCATCGTATTGAGGGTTTGCTTGAGGACACTCCGGTTTGACATTGTCAGCATATTTCCGGGGATGTTTGAATCTCCTTTTGGGGACAGCATTATTCAGCGAGCCCGGGAAGAAGGATTGCTGGATATTCGCGTTCATGATTTGCGCGACTACAGCCTGAATAAACATAAGAAGGTAGATGACACTCCTTTCGGAGGTGGCGTCGGCATGGTCATGAATGTCGAGCCCATTGCGCGTGTCATTACAGAGATTAAAAAGGAAGTCCCTGAAACCCGAACGATATTATTATCTCCGGGAGGCCGACCCTTCGATCAGGAAAGAGCCGGAGAGCTCTCTCACTTGTCGAGCCTGACTCTGATTTGTGGTCGCTATGAGGGTATCGATGAGCGTGTGCGACTGCATTTTGTCGATGAGGAAGTCTCCATAGGAGATTATGTTTTGACCGGTGGGGAAATTCCCGCCATGGTTCTCGTTGAGGCCATATCAAGGTTGGTGCCGGGGGTGCTGGGCGATCCGGAATCGGTGGTGGAAGAGTCTTTCGCCAATGATTTACTGGAGTACCCGCAATACACCCGGCCCCGGGATTATCAGGGATTCAAGGTGCCGGAGATTCTGATCTCTGGAGACCATAAAAAAATACGCGACTGGCAAAAGGCGGAAGCGTTGAAAAAAACTGCGCAGGTTCGGCCCGATCTGCTCAAAAAAAATAAACGGCAGGATTAAGGGTCTTGATACAGGACAGCATTGGAAGAAGCGCACTATTCGAATATTCATCTGGCACTGGTTCATTTTCCCGTCTATAACAAGCCGGGAGAAGTGGTGGTTTCATCCGTCACAACCCTGGATGTGCATGATATTTCTAGGGTCTGCCGGACATTTGGGGTTGGTAATTTTTATGTGGTCACGCCCCTGAAGACCCAGCAGGAACTGGTGGAAAGATTGATCGGTCACTGGATGAAGGGCCATGGGGCGCGGTATAACCCGACCCGAAAAGAAGCCTTGCTGAAAACCAGGGTTATAAAAAGCCTGGATGCCGTGGTGGCCGATGTGACGGAACAATGCGGGGAAAAACCCTGTGTGGTGGTCACCGGGGCCAAGCAGGTGCCGAACAGTATTGAGTTTGGAACTTTAAGAAAACAGTTGCAGGAAGGGCGGCCCACACTTCTGGTCTTTGGTACTGGATGGGGTCTGGAAAAAAACCTGATCCGAAACGCCGACCATGTTTTGGAACCCATCGAAGGCAATTCCGGGTTCAATCACTTGCCGGTGCGAGGAGCGATAGCAATTATATTAGACCGCCTGTTGGGCAGGTCTTGATAAAAAAATTAACCGGAATCGAAAATAATTCGTTAAGTAAGACGTATTTCCCAAGGAGAGAGGTTCATGAATTTAGTAGACCAGGTTGAAGCAAAAGAAATGAAAAAGGATGTTGCCGATGTTCATATCGGTGACACCGTCAAGGTGCATATGCGCATCGTTGAGGGAGAAAAAGAACGTATTCAGATGATCGAAGGCGTGGTCATCAAAATGCGTGGCGGCGGGGCTCGTAAGACCCTGACGGTCCGCAAAATTTCCTTTGGTATCGGGGTAGAGCGTATATTCCCGTTTCATTCCCCACGTGTCGAAAAAATTGAGATACTCAGACGCGCCAAGGTGCGTCAGGCTAAACTGTATTACCTGCGCGAACTGCGTGGCAAAGCGGCCCGCCTGAAAGAACTCAAAGCACCACGGCCTACGGTCAAGGCGAAAAAAACCAAGACCCGTGGCAAAAAAGCCAAAGCCGCAAAAGCCGCCGCCAAAAGCAACTAGCCACTAGGCGCCAGCGTGACGCTGGACTCAATGAACCCCTCTTTTTCAAAGAGGGGCTGGGGTGATTTACAGCCTCTTATGCAATATGTGGCTAATTGGGTGAGAGGGCTTCTACCGAAACGCCGGGAACGGGTTTGGGTTTTTCCGGAATGTTTTTGTCTGCAGGCGCAGGCAAGTTGAAGGTTTCGCCCAGACCGTATTTCAGTTTGATATTCTGGTAACTGTATTTGGCTCGGGAAAGATAGGTCCTCAATCCTTTTACACGGGTCTTGTCGGCAGGGTGGGTGGAGGCCCACTCTGGAGGATTTTTATCCCCTTTTGCTTCACTGAACCGTTGCCAGAAATGGATCGCTTCTTCCGGGTCGTACCCGGCTCTAGCCATATAGACCAGCCCGATCTGGTCGGCTTCTCCTTCATCACCCCGGCTGAAAGGCAGGGTGATACCGTATAAAACCCCCAGTCCCAAAGCACTCATAATGATATTCCGCTGAGTATTGTTTCTCAGGCTGAGGTTGGCACCTATCATGGCTCCGGTCAGCAAAAGTTGTTGTGACATTCTTTGGGCTCCATGCCGGGCAATAACATGAGCGATTTCGTGGCTCAGCACGGTGGCCAGTCCCGCTTCGTTTTTACAGATCGCCAGCATGCCGGTATACACTGCGACCTTGCCGCCTGGCAGGGCAAAAGCATTTTTATCTTCCGACTCAATCAGCCTGAACTCCCAGTCCAGTTTGGGCATGGCACTCACCTCGGCGATTCGCTGACCCACACGCCTCAGTACCTGATTCAAATGGGCGTTTTCCGAATCCTTTTGGTCTTTAAGGGCCTTTTTGTAGGCTTGTTTGCCAAACAGAATTTCCTGTTGCTGGGGAATGAGAATCAGAGCTTGTCGGTCTGAAATCGGTGTGGTGGCACAGGCGGTCAAAAGAAACACAATAAGAATAACTTTTACTGATTTATGCATACCTTAATTATAGAAGGCTTGATTACTATTTTCAACCGCTAGGCGCGGGGCCAACTGGCAATAGCTTTATCTGCTAGAAATGGTTTTTCCCGGCTCAACGAACTGCTGCCAAGGTGCAGTTTTCAATAGCCCCTTGGCAGGGAATGTTTTATGCTTTGCCGATGGAACGGAATTTGTGGGATTTTGAAATCAAAGCTCGTGACCAGGGTTACCTGTGCGTTGCCGGGGTAGATGAAGCCGGGCGTGGTCCCCTGGCGGGACCCGTGGTTGCCGCCGCTGTGGTTTTGCCTGCCGATGCGATGATTCAGAGTCTGGACGATTCTAAAAAACTTTCGCCCGCAAAACGCGAGCAGTTGTTCCCGCAAATTAAAGAAAAAGCGATTGCTTATGGCGTGGCCGTGGTCAACCCTGAAGTGATTGACGAAATCAATATTCTCCAGGCGGCACTATTGGCCATGCAACAGGCGGTGGAAAAGTCGCAGTCCGCTCCCGATCTTCTTCTCATTGATGGCAACCAGAAAATAAAATCGTCCATTGAGCAGTGGGCGATTGTGAAAGGGGATTCCAAAAGCTTGTCCATTGCCGCCGCTTCGGTTCTGGCCAAAGTGACTCGGGACCATATTATGGAAGACTATCATCACCTGTATCCGCAGTACGAGTTTGCTCGCCATAAAGGGTACGGCACCAAGTTGCATCGGGATTTGATTGCCGAACACGGTCCCTGTCCGATTCATCGTCGAACTTTCAGGGGAGTTTCCCAATACGTTAATCGTTAGGGCATTTGTCTCATGCTTTCTTTATCAAATAAAAAATGGTACCTGGCAGAACCGCCTGCGGAAACGGTATCCCAGTTGGAGCAGGGACTCAACCTTCCCACTGTGGTGGCGGTGCTTCTTGTGAATCGTGGGGTGACTTCGCTGGAGTCTGCCCGGGATTTTCTGGAAGCGGATTTTAGCCACCTGCACGATCCGTTTTTAATGACAGATATGCGTCAGGCGGTGGAAAGGGTGGTTCAGGCGTTGGAGCAAAAAGAGGCGATCACTGTTTTTTGTGACTACGATGTCGATGGTGTTACCTCTGCCGCTTTTCTCACGCATTTTTTCCGCGACCTGAATTGTGCGGTCGAGGCTTATTTGCCCGAACGCCGGTCGGAAGGCTATGGGCTTAATTCGGACGCGGTCCGCAAAATCCGTGAACGCGGCGCAGGCCTGATGATCACCGCTGATTGCGGCATCACTGGTGTGAAGGAGGTGGCTCTGGCAAACGAAATTGGTCTGGATGTTATTGTCACGGACCATCATCAGGTAGGGGAGGAAGGATTGCCCCCGGCCATTGCTGTTCTCAATCCGCATCGCTCGGATTGTGACTACCCGTACAAGTTTTTAAGTGGAGTGGGCCTGGCATTCAAGCTGGCCATAGCGGTGCGTAACGGATTGTATTCCGCGGGCTGGCCCAAAGAACGCCTGCCTAATTTAAAACGTCATTTGGATTTGTTCGCCCTGGGTACCATTGCCGATGTAGCACCATTAACTGGAGAGAATCATATCCTGACTCTGCACGGACTCAAAATGTTGTCGGTCACAGCCAAACCCGGGCTGGTCGCTTTGAAAGAAACCTCTGGCATTGTCGGTGATGTGTCTGCCCGTTCGGTGGGTTTTTCTCTGGGTCCCAGGCTCAACGCCGCTGGCAGGCTGGGCAAGGCCGATAATGGCCTGCATCTGTTGACATCCACAGATTTGAAGGAAGCAAAAGTTCTGGCACGGGAACTGGAACAAATCAATAAAGAGCGCAAGGAAATTCAGGAAGAAACCGTGACGGAAGCGGAATCGCTTTTCCATCACCACGTCGATATGGAAAAGGACCGGGTGATTGTGCTGGCCTCAGAAATTTTTCATCCGGGAGTGATCGGCATTGCCGCTTCGAGGCTGGTCGATAAATACCAACGACCCACCGTGCTGATTGCGTTGGAAGAAGGGGAGGGAAAAGGGTCCGGACGTAGTATCCCCCGATTCAACCTGCACAAAGCATTTACCGATTGTTCCGGGCATCTCATCCAGTTTGGCGGTCATGCTTACGCGGCAGGACTCAGCATCAAAGAGGATCAGGTGGATGCGTTCCGCAATGCCATGAATGAGGTGGGACATCGGTATTTAACTGAAGAGGACCTGATTCCTGAAGTGCGGGTGGATGCTGTATTGAGTCTTGAAGAAATCGGCCGCTCCCTCTACAGCCGGATGGCTTTGCTGGAGCCGTTCGGAACTGAAAACCCGGTTCCCAGTTTCTTGTCTCAGGGCGTGAAACTGCAGGAGGTAAAAGTTATCGGCAAGGAAAAGAACCATGTCCGTTTTCGGGCTGTGCAGGGCAAGGGCCGGATCGAAGGTGTGGGCTTTGGTTTCGCCGAGGTGCTTGAATCGGTCGACCCCGGCGCGGACCTTTTTGATATTGCCTATGAACTCAACCTCAACACATGGAACGGCAGAGATAAACTGGAGATAAAACTTTTAGATATTCGTTTGGCAGAAAAATAGCAGGTTATGCAGAATAAGTCTTAGGGTTGTCATCCTGAGCGTTAGCGAAGGATCTTTGTTTTTGTGATGTTGAAATTTATAAAACGATATTTTGTTTACATATTAACAAATGCTTCCAAGCCTCTTTACACGGGTATGACCAATGACCTTGAACGTAGGCTATATGAGCATAAACAAAAAGTGATTCCAGGTTTTGCCAAACGATATAACCTGTCCAAGCTGGTCTATTTTGAAGACACTGCCGATGTAAAACAGGCCATTGCCAGGGAAAAACAAATTAAAAGTTGGCTAAGGAAAAAGAAAATTGCGTTGATTGAATCCACGAACCCCAAATGGGACGATTTGAGTTTAGACTGGTTTGCGGAGAGAGATTTTTCACTTCGTTCAGAATGACATCCGACCGCCTCATTGCCCCCGGCGCCTAGTGGTCACTCCACACGTACGGCTTCTTTGGGATTGAGTTTTGCTGCCAGCCGGGCGGGATAAAGTCCGGACAGCAGGGAAACCCCCCAGAACAGTATCACCATCAACAGAATGAACAGGATGGGGAAATGAACCTGAATGGTCCAGCCGAAGGACTGCTTGTTGATCACGAAGATCAGGATATAGGAAACAACCACTCCCGCTACAAAACCCATTGCCGAGCCGATCAATCCCAGTATTCCCGCTTCGATCAGTACCATACGTTTGATTTGGCCGGTGAAAGCGCCGATGAATCGCAGAATTCCTATTTCCCGCTTGCGTTCGAGAATCAACGAAACCAAGGTGTTGAACAATCCCAATACGGCTACCAGCATGGCAATAATTTCCAGCGAGTAGGTGATGGCAAAAGTTTTATCGAATACTTCGAGAACCTGATGTTTCAATTCGGTATTGGAACGGATGATGAGCCGATAGTCTTTCAAAGTGTTAAGAACTTCCTTTCTTATAGATTCCCGCCGGGTTTTATCGTCAAGGTAAATGACAAAGCTGTTGATCTCGGGTGTCTGGTAATAATTTAAAAACGTGGTGCGGTCGAGAATGATGTAACCGCGTTCGCGGGAATAATCGAAATAGATGGCACCGACTTCCATTTGCGCCGGGCCGCTGGGAGTCTGCAATTTCAGCGTGTCTCCCACATTCACTTTGTGCTTGAGGGAAAACGCTTCCGAAACCAGAGCTCGGTTTTGATTGACCATTATGCGATCGAGCTCCTGGGCAGGTGGGCCGGATTTGATTACCAGATTGCCATATTTTGAGAGCACGGAAAAGTCACCGGTAGCAAGCACTACCGGGAGATCGTTGTAAGTGATGTCGAGGGCGCGGAACTGATCGACTGCGGCAATGCCTTTCAGGGATTTCAGTCGATCCACCAGTTCTGCCGGCAAAGTGTGCTGGTAGTCGATATCCCGTCCACCGGCAACGCGCACAAACAAGTCGGCTCGCAGTGTCTGGTCGATCCAGATGATCACGGTTTGCCGGAAGCTGTGAACCATGATCAACATGCTGATGACCATCATGAACGCGATAGCCAGCGACGAGATGGCAAGAGCATTGCGCCCCACATTTTGCGACAGGTTCATGCAGGCCAGCAGGCCTTCTCCGCCAAATCGATTTTTGAAAAAAAAGTGAAAGCGGTCGCGGGTCCACAGCAACACCGCCGGGGACAATAAAGAAACGCCGAGTATGATTAAAAATACCGAAAAGAATCCGAAATAAGGAAAGTGATTGATTGGTGGCAGTTGCGAGCAGAGTGCGGCAAGCAGAACTACTGCCAGGGCGGTTCCGTTCAGTCCACGACTTCCGCGAAACAGTTTCAGGTCATAACTGCCACGCCGCATGACAGAGGTGGGTGGTGTGGTGGCCGCGTCCCAGGCCGGAATGAGAGCCGATATAAAAGAGAGCACCACACCTAGAATAAAATAGGGTCCCATTTGATTCCATTGGAAATCTACCTGGGTGACATAGCTGGGTGCGTAAAGGTTGTTGACGGTGAGGGAAACGGCATCGAGAGAAAACTGGGCGAAAAAATATCCCATTCCGATTCCCAGCAAAGAGCCGATGGCGCCAATGACTCCGGCTTCGAGAAAAAAGATCAGGGCGATCAGGGTAGGGGTGGCACCCAGAGCGCGCAGGGTACCGATTTCCACTCTGCGGCGCACCACCGAAAGGGCGATCATGTTATAGATCAGGTAAAGGGCTACCAGCAGGGCCACGAAACTCAAGGCGGTGAGGTTATATTGAAACGCTTGCAACATTTTCTCGACTTGACGGTTCTTGCGTTGCGGACGCTCCACTTTCATATGCTCCGGAAGCAGGGCGGCGATTTTTTCTCGCATGGGTTCGAAGTCGGTAGCATTGAGAAACTGGATGTCGATGCGGTCCAGTCGGCCTATCTTTTCAAATACGTTTTGTGCCGCCGCGATATCCATCAGGGCAAAATTGCCGTTAAGGGCTTTGGCGATTCCTTCGTTGCCCAGTACCGCGTTGACGTTGAGAGTTTTTTCTTTTCCATTGATCAGGAACCGGACGGTATCGCCGGGGCCAAAGTTTGTGCCGGGCACGAACTTTTCGGGAAGGATGATTCCCGATGAATCCAATATGAGTGGCAATAAACCTTTCAGGTCTTTTTCAACGGTTTTGATGGTGAAGTCGCGGATGCCGCTGTCCTGCAAAATATCGGTGCCGATAATTTCCACCACTTCCCCGCTGGTGGATTCGACGCCATACCCTTCGATCACCGGGTAGGCCTTGATCTCTTGCCTGAGAGTTTGAAGTTTTTCTAAAACCGATTCATCGAAATCCATTCCCTCTACACGGACTACGGCATGGGCTCTGCCTAAAACCAGGTCCACGCTTTCGGTGAACGACATCATCGTTTGCTGGTTGGCCAGGCGGATGCTGAGAAACACGGCAACCCCCACCGCCACGCCAAAGATGGTGATGGCGGTGCGAAACGGGTCGCGCAATAAAGGACGCAGGATGAGCGCGGTGAACAGGTCTTTAAAATAAAACAGGAAGCTCACGGTGTTTTGTCGGTCAGTTTGCCATCGCGGATTTCGAAATGGCGGTTGCCGATTTTCGCGACCTGTGGATTGTGGGTGACCAGGATCACCGTGGTTTGAAAGTCGATCGAGGCCTGTTTCATGAGATCGAGAATTTTCATTCCGTTTTCCGAGTCGAGGTTGCCAGTGGGCTCATCGGCAAGGAGGATGCCAGGCTGGTGCACCAGGGCACGGGCGATGGCGATTCTTTGCATCTCTCCACCTGAAAGCTCTGCGGGAAAAGAGTCGGCCCGGTGCCAGAGTCCGACATAGTTGAGCAGAGTTTTAATGCGTTGCCCATCGGTTTTGGATGAATGCGCCAGTAGAAGCGGAAGTTCTACGTTTTCCATCACCGTCAGGGTGGGCATGAGGTTGAAAAACTGAAATACGATACCGATCTCTTTTCGGCGTAGCAGGGTCAGATCGTGGTCGGAAAGGTCGGACACCTTGCGCCCGTTGAGAATAATCTGGCCACGGTCAGGCAGGTCGAGTCCTGCCAGCAGGTTGAGTAAAGTGGTTTTTCCTCCTCCACTAGGGCCTATGACGGTAGCGAAGTCTCCGGCATGGAGGCTCAGGTTCACTGCCTCCAGTGCGGTCACCGGCTGGGCTCCGTTCTGGTAGGACTTGTGAATATCAATGAATTGAATGATTGGATTGGCCATAAAGAAAAAGGATATTAGAAAAATGGTTTCATCTCAATATTTATTCGCGTAATCTGTGTTTCAAAGAGATTTTTTATAGTGGAGTTTTAGCATGGCGATATCGGAAAAGGTCAGTGGATTCATGGAGAAGTCTTCCTGGATTCGTAAAATGTTTGAAGAGGGTATCCGGCTCAAACAGGAGTTTGGTGAAGAAAACGTGTTCGACCTGTCTTTGGGCAACCCGGTGATGGAGCCGCCCGAAGAGGTCCGCAAAGCATTGGTAGAAAGCGCACGGGATGAGTCACCGGGCTTGCACCGTTATATGCCTAATGCCGGGTTCGCCGATGTGCGTGCTGTTATTGCCGAGTCCTTGTCGGCGGAGTGCAAGGTAGAACTTTCGGCCAACGATGTGGTCATGGTATGCGGTGCGGCAGGTGGACTCAACATCACTTTAAAAACCCTGCTTGATCCGGGCGATGAGGTCATTATCTTCACGCCGTATTTTGTGGAATACCTGTTTTATGCGGACAACCATGGCGGCAAGGCGGTTCCTGTGCCGACAGGCGATGATTTTCGGCTCGATTTTACAGCTTTGAAAAATGCGCTCAACGAAAAAACCAAGGCCGTCATCATCAACTCCCCGAACAACCCGACCGGAGTGGTTTATTCGCGTAAGGAATTGCAGGGGTTGGCCGACATATTAAAAGCGCATTCTGACCAGCTCGGCAAAGCCGTTTATTTAATTTCGGACGACCCTTATAAAAAAATCACCTTTGATGGGGTGGAAGCACCAAACATCATGGAGTTTTACGACAACAGTATTTATATCACCTCGCACTCGAAGGATATTGCGCTTCCTGGTGAACGAATTGGTTTTGTTGCGGTGCACCCGCAATGCGAGTCTGCCGGACCGATCATGGCGGGGCTGATCTTCTGCAACCGTGTGTTGGGATTCGTCAACGCCCCGGCACTTATCCAGCGTGTGGTGAAACAGGTGCAGAGCGTGACGGTGGATGTGGAACAGTATCAACGCAAACGTGATTATTTATATAAGGAACTGACACGGATCGGCTATGAGGTGGTGAAACCTCAGGGAGCGTTTTATTTTTTCCCGAAATCTCCGCTGGAAGATGAGGTGGAGTTTGTCAAAAAGCTGGCCGAAAAAAGGGTGCTGGTGGTGCCGGGCAGGGGGTTCGGCCTGCCAGGATATTTCCGCATTTCCTTTTGTTTTCCCGACTCGGTCATCGAAGGCTCCATCGCCGGATTTGAACAGGCGTACCGGGCCCACTAGGCGTGGAGCCAGTGTTCCCTAGCCTTATTGCCATTGGAATCTTTTCTGGTAGAATTGAATCTAATCAATATTAAGGAATAGTGATCGTTTTTTAAAGGATTGTTTGTTATGGCTTTGACACAGGATCAAATCAACCGTTACAGTCGGCACTTGCTGTTGCCGGAGGTGGGGGTTGAAGGACAGGAAAAAATTTGTGACTCCAAGGTGCTTTTGATTGGTACTGGAGGACTGGGCTCGCCATTGGCCCTTTATCTCGCGGCGGCTGGGGTGGGAAACCTGGGCCTGATCGATTTTGACGTGGTCGATCTCAGCAACTTGCAAAGGCAGGTGGCGCATGGAGAATCGACAGTTGGAAAGTTGAAAGTGGATTCGGCGAAAGCTCGTATTGCCGACCTGAATTCCAGCATTAATGTCACCACTTACAACACGCGTTTATCCTCAGAAAACGTGATGGAGATTTTTGCCGACTACGACATCATCGTCGATGGCACGGACAATTTCCCCACCCGTTATCTGGCTAGCGATGCCTGTGTGTTGTTGAAGAAACCTTATATATATGGATGCATTCTGCGTTTTGAAGGCCAGGCTTCGGTGTTCGATTCCCGGGTGGGGCCGTGCTACCGATGTTTGTATCCGGAACCACCGCCACCAGGTTTGGTGCCCAGTTGCGCCGAGGGCGGCGTGATCGGAATTCTTCCTGGCATTGTCGGACTGATTCAGGCCAACGAGGTGGTCAAGCTGATATTGGGTAAAGGCGAATCGCTGGTGGGAAGGCTTCTGCTGTTCGACGCCTTAGCGATGAAATTCAGGGAAATGAAATTGCGCAAGGATAAGGCTTGCCCCATCTGCGGTGATAACCCGACGATTACGGAATTGATCGACTATGAGGAGTTCTGTGGCATCAGGCCTGTTGAAGAGTCGGCCAACGATGCGGAAATGGAAATAGCTGTGGAGCAGGTCAAACAAATGCTGGATAGCGGGCACGGATTCAAGTTGATTGATGTGCGCGAACCGTCCGAATATGAAATCTGCAAAATTGCACAGGCGACTCTGATTCCGCTGGGCGATATTGAGGCCAAAGACCCGGAAAAATTAAACGGCCTGAGTCCAGATGAAGAGATTGTGCTTCACTGCAAGGCCGGAGTGCGTTCGATGAAAGCATTGAAAGTATTGGAGGAAATGGGGTTCAGTAACCTGAAGTCCATGCGCGGGGGCATCAACGAGTGGTCGGAGAAAATCGACTCCTCCGTGCCCCTGTACTAACCACTAGCCACTAGGCGTGGAGCCGGTACTGCATTGCCCATAAAGTGAGCAATACCATCAAGCGCAATACTTTTATATCCCCTCCCTTCATAGGGAGGGGCGGGGGGAGGGTTGGCCCTGCCCAATTCCTTCCCACGGGAGCGGGCCAGCGTGACGCTGGACTCAATGAGCTATAACTTTATCTGGCGAGCAAAGAGTTGTCTCGGCTTGATGGGCCCTTGCCAGTTGCCCCTGCGGCTAGCAGTTGACAAGGTGGGGCGAGAGGTTTAAGGTTAGATTAAGATGTGGGTAACTGAGGTTATCCGTTTGAGTGAGCTATTTTTATCAGGAAATTGAAAGGGGGATTTTGTGAGTGATTTCGATGGGTCCGAGCGCATTTTTGAAAAGTTATCCAAGGCGGTCACCGAAGCGGTCATGACTTCACCCAAAGTTAAAAAGATCGTGGCTGAAATTCAGAAAGACGACCATATCTGCCCCAAAAGTTTTATGGTATTGGTCCTTAAGATGGAAGTGTTGACCGATTCACTCGAACTGGAAGTTGAAGAGGAAACCACAGAGGAGCGGCCTGCGCCCAAGAAGCGTAAAAGTAAAAAGCCTGCACCCAAGCCGCAGTTCATCGATGGACAGGAACTTTCTAAAAAAGAAATCGACTACCAGGAATTTGCCAACAAAAAGTTCGATACCCAGGAATGGCTCAAGAAAAACGGGCTCATTTTTTAAGGCATTTTTTCCTTATCTGGTTACCGTCTTCTGTTCGACATTCTTTATGCCTAAGGCTGTCCTTTCTGAAGATTTTGATTCTGCCCGCAAAGCGATGGTCGAAGACCAGATCAAGGGCCGCGGCATCCAGGATAATGCTGTTTTGCAGGCCCTGCTCAAAGTACCCCGCCACCTGTTCGTGGAGCCCGATTTCTTAAACCGGGCCTATTCCGATTTCGCCCTTCCCATAAAAGAAAACCAGACGATTTCGCAACCTTATATCGTTGCTCTAATGACCCAGAGTGCGATGTTGAATGCGGAGGATCGCGTTTTGGAAGTCGGTACGGGGTCTGCCTATCAGGCGGCGGTGCTGGCGGAAATCGTCAAAGAGGTCTATACGATTGAGATCGTTGAGTCCCTTGCCCGCACGGCAGACAGTAAGCTGAAAAAGCTGGGTTATAAAAACGTAACGGTTCGACACGGTGATGGTTATCGAGGGTGGCAGGAGAAATCGCCTTTCGATGCGATTCTCATCACAGCGGCGGCACCTACAATTCCTCAACTTCTGGTTGACCAGTTGAAAGTCGGCGGCAGGATGGTGCTTCCCCTGGGGAAAACCGGAGGCTCGCAAGACCTGATAGTACTGACCAAACAGGAAAACGGGAAACTAAAAGAACAATATATCACCGCCGTGGTGTTTGTGCCCATGACCGGAGAGATTCGGCGATGATGCTTTTTGATGCGGATAAAGAGAGCCGGGAAACACGCCAGCCAGCGGTGGCCGGGAAGTTTTATCCTGCCCAGCGTGAGGCTCTGGTTCGGGATGTGGAATCCCACGTGGAGCGTAGCGCGAAAAAGAGTCCGGCTCTTGGCATCGTTGCCCCTCATGCCGGGTTCATGTACTCCGGGGATGTGGCGGGAGCGGTGTATTCGAGAATAGAAATTCCGGACACGGTTATTTTAATCGGTCCCAATCACACTGGCCGGGGTGAGGCGGTTGCGGTTATGACGGAGGGAGTCTGGTCCATGCCGATGGGTGATATTGCTATCGACCAGGAACTGGCAAACGCGCTATGCGAAGAAACGGTCATGGCGAAACAGGACTCTTTGGCGCATCAGTTCGAGCATTCCCTGGAGACCCAGTTGCCGTTTCTGCAATATTTTAAAAAAGAATTTCAAATTGTTCCTATTTGCCTCATGAAACTGAAAGCCTCAACTTGCAAAGCACTCAGTGAAGGAATTGTGCGGGCGGTCACTCGGCTGGGGCGGTCGGTTTTACTGGTTGCCAGCTCGGATATGACGCATTACGAATCGCATACTGCGGCCAGTGGCAAGGACCGAAAGGCCATCGCCTGCATGCAAAACCGGGATCCAGCCGGGTTGTGGGAAACGGTACGATCAGAAAATATCACGATGTGCGGGGTCAATCCGGTAACCGTTATGTTGCACTGCTGTGAAAGTTTGGGTGCCAAAGAAGCCGAGTTGGTCAAGTATATGACTTCGGGAGAAGTGAGCGGAGATATGGAAAGAGTCGTAGGTTACGCAGGCTTGATAATCCACTAGGCGTGGGGCCAGCACTGCATTGCCCGCAAAGCGGACTGAATGCTCAAGCGCAATACTTTTATATCCCCTCCCTTCATAGGGAGGGGTCTGGGGAGGGTTGGCTGACTTGTATGCAAGGGGGCGATCTACCGGGCTAGCGTGGGCACTGCATTAATTCGATTTCGTATTTGTCCGGATCTTCAGTGAAAACGAAACGGGTTCCGTTAGAGGTTTCGATCGGTCCTTCCGTGATGGGGATTCTGCTGTGTTTCAGCTTGAAGATGCAGTTGTCCAGGTTTTCGACTTCAAAAGCCAGGTGCACCAGGTCTTCAGGAACTTCAACTTTTCCCGAATCGGGAAACGAGCACAACTCCAGTTCGCACTCAGTACCGGGAAAGCGGAGGAACACCAGTTTGGAACCACGCGGCGAGGTTTTTTGTTCCAGGACTTCCATGCCCAGGACATCCCTGTAAAACCGGATGGACTGCTCCATTTCGGAAACGCGAAAGCGGGTGTGAAGATATTTTTTAATCATGCCTGGTAATTAAACTGGACGACAGGTTGGTATTGATCCATTTGTTTTTTTATGATGCTGACCAGTTCTTTGAGACGGGTCTGGGTTTCGGCCTCGAACCTCAGCACCAGTACCGGCTGGGTGTTGGAGGCACGGATCAATGCCCAGCCATCGTCAAAGTTGATCCGCACACCATCAATGTCGATGACTTTGTACTGACTCCTGAAAAACTCTGTCAGCTCACGCACGATTTCAAACTTCCTGTCATCGGGGCAGTCGATACGAATCTCCGGCGTGGAAGCTGTTTTGGGGAGGTCGGCGAGCATTTCAGAAACTTTCTGGCTGGACTGCGCCACAATCTGCAATATCCGGCCTGCGGCAAATATCGCGTCATCGAACCCGAAATAATTGTCGGCAAAACAGACATGGCCGCTCATTTCCCCACCGAGGAGTGCGCTGGTCTCTTTCATTTTGTTTTTGATCAGGGAGTGGCCTGCCGGTGCCATGACCGGAACCCCGCCATGTTTTTCGATATCCTGAAACAGGTTTTGCGAACACTTGACTTCGCCCACAATGGTGGCACCGGGATTTCTCGTAAGGATGTCCCGAGCGAAAATAGTCAACAACTGGTCTCCCCATAAGATATTACCGTTGTTATCCACGATGCCAATGCGGTCGGCGTCCCCGTCAAACCCGATACCCAACTCCGCGTTTTCGGCGCGGACCTTTGCGATCAATCCTACCAGGTTTTCTTCCACGGTAGGATCAGGATGGTGGTTGGGAAAGGTTCCATCTGGTTCACAAAAAATTTCTATAGGGTCCAGTCCGAGTTTTCGCAGGAGTTGTGGGCCTATAATACCGAAGCACCCGTTACCCCCATCTACTACAACTTTCACTTTTCTGGAAATATTCAGGATAGAGCATATATGTTCCATATAAGGCTCCAGAATATTTGTCTGCTCGATTTTTCCCGATCCAGTTTCAAAATCTTTGGCATCGATCAGGCTTTTCAACTCCTGAATTTTTTTACCATACAGACTGTGTTTGCCCTGGCTGATTTTGAAGCCATTGAACTCCGGTGGATTGTGGCTACCGGTTATCATCACGCCGCCATCGGCTTTAAGGTGATGCAGGGCAAAGTAGGACACGGGTGTGGGAACCCTTCCAATATCCACAACATCGCATCCGGTAGAGGTCAGGGCTTTGGATAAGATATCGCGGAAGTCCACCGAACTGGCGCGAACATCCCATCCCATTACCAGCGATTTTCCTCCCTGGCGTTTCAAATAAGTGCCGATGGCCTGACCGATCTGCTGAACGGTTTCAGGAGTGAGGTCTTTGCCGACCACACCGCGTATGTCATATTCGCGAAAAATTTGGGGATTGATGTTAGATGTCATAGGAAATACGATTTGTTTTGTAAGTGGGTTTCTTTAATAAGATGGGAGAATACTGCGACTTTCCCTAAAACGCAAGTCGAGCGAAATTTCAGGAGATCGGTTCGGCCTGGTTTTCTTCTCCGGTTTTTTTTCGGATCAGAGTGCTGGTGATCTCGAAGGTTTCCCCATCCCTGAAGATGGTTAAATGAATTTCCTGCCCCGGGCTGAAAGCCAGCAGTTTGCGCCGTAAGATGGCCATGTTGGTGAGCGGCTTTTTTTCAAATCCGGTGATGATGTCATTCGTTTTCAGACCGGACTGTTCGGCGGGACTGTCTTTTTCCACGCCTTTGATAATCATTCCCGCAGATTCCGGGTAGTTTAGTTCCAGGGCTTCCTCGATAGTGATGGGTGACGCGTGGGCTCCGAACCATCCTCTTTCCGTTTTGCCGGTGATCAGCATGCCCATAACATCTTTTACGGTATTGATGGGAACGGCGAACCCGATCAATTGTGCCTTTTCAATAATAGCTGTATTGATTCCCACCACTTCGCCATGAAGATTGACGAGGGGTCCCCCGCTACTACCGGGGTTGATGGCCGAGTCGGTTTGCAGAAAATTTGTATAGCGATCTCCAGCGTGGGGAGCTTCCCGCTCCTTGGCGCTGATCAGGCCAGACGTTACGGAATGCTGGAATCCCAGTGGGTTTCCCATCGCCAGCACCACCTCTCCCATTTGCAGTTCGTCCGAATCGCCGAAGGGTAGGACTGTGGGAATGAAGTCCGGCTCAATTTTAATCAGGGCGGTATCGGTCAGCCGGTCTATCCCAATGATTTTCGCGGGGTATTCTTTTTTCCCTTCAGCCAGCACAACACGAATATTAACGGCGTTGGAAATCACGTGCGCGTTGGTGAGAATGTAGCCCTCCTTGTTGATCAGAAAACCCGAACCCAGGCTGAATCCTTCCGACTTGAAAGGAATAGGAACCTGAAAAGGAACGATATCGAGAATGCTGGAAACAAGAGGAATTCTTATGGGCAGGAGATCATTAGGTGCGATTCCGAATTTGACATCTCGCTCCTCGACCCGAAGGGTGTAAATATTAACCACTGCCTGTTTCACATCCTGGGTGATACGGGAAAAGGTGTGGTTGTCCAACGGAACCGGTTCGCGGTCATCCGATGACTCGCTATGAACCCAGAAGGTTTCCAGATTAATATCTTTTAGCGAGACGGACTCAAATCGTTTGTCGAAAATAGGAGCTTCCTGACTGACCAGGACTTTATTAGCTTGTTTCGCGGATTGCGAAACCGAGCACCCGGAAAGTATGATCAGGGAAAGGGCACCACAAACAATGGCCCTGGCTGGAAAAAATATATATTTGTCAGCTGTCATAATTCCGCGCCTCTTATTAAAAAGGGTTCCCGGTTAAACCGCCATCTACAGTAAAGTTTGTGCCCGTGATCCAGGCGGATTGCTCGGAAGCCAGGAACAGGGCCAGTCCGGTTAAGTCTTCCGGCATGCCCATTCTTTTTAGAGGGATGGTTTCCCCGGTTTGTTGCATGATTTCTTTCTTTGTCTGCTCAGGGGAAGAACTTTTTTGCGCTTCGTCTTCCCAGGACTTGCTCCACACAGGGCCTGGAGAAATGGAGTTGACCAGAATTTTATCCGCCGCAAGGGTCTGGGCCAGAGAAACGGTGAAATTGGAAAGTCCGGCCTTCATGGCACTGTAGTGTGGGAAAACTTCCTGCGGATTTCCCGCCGCAATGGATGAAATATTAATGATCCGTGAACAAGTGGATTGCTTTAGCGAGGGAATGCATAACCGGGTCAGCCGGACAGCAGACATCAGATTGATTTGAAACGAATCTTCCCAGTCCTGATCGGTCAGTTCAAAAAAGTTTGCCAGTTTTAAAATCGCCCCGACATTATTGATCAGCACGTCAACCTGCCCCAGTTGTTGCGTCACGTTTTTGTGGAAAGTCTCAACTCCCTCTGCTTTGCCGAGGTCAGCAGAAACGAAGAGATGCCCGGCACCCTCAATTTCGTCGGCCAAGGAGTCCAAACGATCCTGGCTTCGGGCGCAGACGGCGACCTGAGCACCTTCTTTGGCAAATGCCAGGGCCAGAGCCCTGCCAATACCGTCCCCGGCTCCGGTTATGAGCACTTTTCGACTTTTCAAATTTAAGCCCATGTTAATATGCCATTCATTTTCTTGAGATTAGACGCTTTATGGATGCCACGCTCATTCCGAAAATCACATCTTCCCCATCGCTGGTCTGGGTGGCGGCCGCGATCGGATTTTATATCATCAATATCTTTCTGGGATTGTTCATGGCATTCAGAAAGAAGACGGCGCAAAGCCTGAAAATCCATCGGCTCCTGTTTTATACCATTGTGTTTTGTCTGGGTTATTACCTGCTGATGAACCAGACCCACGATGAGAACAGCCCGTTGGATTATTTGATCTGCCTGTACTTTATCACAATCGTCCCCTACAGCAAACGCTGGGACGTACTGATCCACGCCTTCATCGGCGCAATAGGGCT
>Ga0233434_1000426_pt1 | contig 48617 bp, 49 predicted proteins | sample SI_122_August201_4_FD_182738 | JGI IMG/M metagenome (GOLD analysis project Ga0233434, IMG submission 182738) | Seawater microbial communities from Saanich Inlet, British Columbia, Canada - SI_122_August2016_120_MG | ecosystem: Environmental > Aquatic > Marine > Inlet | place: Canada: British...
GTTGACAATTATTACATCACTACCTCTAATTTTCGTTGTATCCATTTTTCAAAAGGGATTAAAAAATCTCGGGATTTTGGATTATCTAAACCATAATCATTTGCCCATTGAAGAAGTTTTGAATAATCTAGTTTTATTAAAGATAAAAGTAAAGGGTGATTTTTATCAGGAAATGTATCACAAACAGTAACTAGTGTTCGGTAACCAGCTAAATCATAGTTTTGATCAAAATTTAACATAGGTTTTGAAATATCAATGTCATATAGTTCAAGAATCTGCATCCCATATTTTTCCCAGGAAAATAATTTAGATCTAATAAGACTCTTTTTGGATAAATTTTCTAGAAGATTTGAATCATTAGATATTTTTAGTATAGCGTTACAAATTTCGGAGGTATCACGTGGATCTATTTGAATTCCAGTATCAGATACCACATGGGGTGGAGAATGGGTGTTACTAGTAATACATGGAACGCCACAAGACATAGCCTCAACTAAAGGAATTCCAAATCCTTCATGTAAGGACGGAAGTAAAAGTGTGTCAGCCCCCTGAAAAATCTGTAATAATTGTTCATCAGGAATCCAATCCAAAACATAGACTCCAGGTGTTTTTTTGATAATTTGTTTGAACTTTGGAAACTGTTTTCCAACAAACACTAGATTATGTTTTAATCCAGATTTTCTTGCCATTGTAAATGCATCAAGTATTCTTTGTTGATTTTTCCTTTCAAAATTATATTCACTTACATGTAAAAAGTATTTTTCATTAGGAATTTTTAATTCAGATAAAATTTGTGACCTTGTGAGTTCTTTATTTTTTGAAGGTTGAAAGAAATCATGATTTACACCAAGTGGAATTATCTTAATATTTTCATATGGAATACCCAAATATCGATGCATTTCTTCATATTCTGAAGTAGTTGCAACATGAAATGTTTTAATTTTTTTGTTATATTTTTTCCAATAGTCCAATTGTTTTTTAATAATTGGTTCATATACTTTCCATGCAATTTTTTTTCCAACTAAAACTTCTGGGCCATAAATAATTTCATCAATCCCAATTATTCCACAAATAATATTATTACAATTAGACGTCGCATTCAAAGGAAACCCATATCCACCAATATTAGGAATATGTAATAGATCATAATGCTGATTAAAGTCACCAATACCTACAGATTCAATTTTTGTTGCTGCAATAGTAAACGAATGAGTTTCATTCATTTTTTGACCAAGTTCTCTAAAATTATTTCTTGCAATATTTGTTAGACTTGAAGCTTCTAAATTCCAATTAATAGGCATAGAAATTCTCACAATACACCTACAAAAAGAGTTAAAGATAATCGTTGTGATTAAAATTCATTTAGAAAAAAATTTATTTTTAAAAATTAAGGCATATTACAGTCATATGTTTTTTTAAGACCATCATTTAAACTATTTTGAGGGGTCCAACCTAATCGGTTAATTTTTTTTGTATTTGCAACAATCTTTTTGATTTCATTTTTTCGTTTTAATGATTTTTTAACATTAATTTTAAGTTTAGAATGAGATATTTTTTCTATTATAGAACATAATTGAGAGATAGATGTGGCTTTACCTGTTCCAACATTATAGGTTTCAAATCCATGAGTTTTTTTTGTAATTAATAAAATGGCTCTAATTGCATCATCTACAAAAATAAAATCTCGTTTAGGGAATAAATTTCCTAAGTCTATTTTTTTATTTGATTTTATTTTATTAATTATCTTATTACTAACCAAATGTGGAGGACTATGAGGCCCATATACAGAAAAAAGTCGAATTATCGATATATCCATTCCATATGATTTTGCATATGATTCACAAAGAATTTCTCCTGCTATTTTACTAGCAGAATATATCGAAGTAGGTGTTCGTAAATGATTTTCATCTATAGATAATTTTTTTGTAATTCCAAAGACATGGCTTGTACTAAGAAAAATAAATTTTATATTTATCTTTCTAGCAATTTCCAACATATTTTGAGTTCCACCAATATTTACTTCAAAACAATTTTGGGGGTTTTGTTCACAAAAGGTTACATCAGTTTGGGCAGCAAGATGAATAATATGAGAAGTATTTTTTGGAATGTCTGTTATCTTAATTTTTTTAATATCTTTTTTTAATCTCTTAATTTTTATATTTTTACCAAAAGAATTGGATATACCAAAAACTTTGTATTTTTTTTGTAGTTCAGGTACCAAATTTGTTCCTATAAAGCCATTATATCCAGTCACAACAATTTGGTTCACAAATGTAGAGAAAACTTAGATAAATAAATCCCTTTTAACATAATTCGATAAATTTAATTCTGAATCAAAGAGAGAAATATAGGGGATTATTATAAAAAAAGCACTAATTACAGGCATTACAGGTCAAGATGGGGCATATCTTGCACAATTCTTGTTAAAAAAAGGATACAAAGTATTTGGGACTTATAGAAGACTATCTACTCCAAATTTTTGGCGTCTTCATTATCTTGATGTGTATGATAAGGTAGAACTAATTCCTTCAGATATACTTGATACTAGATCGATTTCAGAAGCATTAGTAAAATCAAATCCTAGTGAAGTTTATCATTTAGCAGCACAAAGTTTTGTAGGTGTCTCTTTTGACCAACCATTGTATACTAGTAACGTTACGGGTTTTGGAGTTGTTAGAATTTTAGAAGAAATAATGAAGTTTAATCAAAAAATAAAATTTTACCAAGCATCATCAAGTGAAATGTATGGTGAGATAAAATCTAAAATAAAAAATGAAGAAACATGTTTTCACCCAGTAAGCCCTTATGCTGTTGCAAAGACATATGGATATTGGATGGTACGATTATATCGTGATGCATATAACATTCATGCATCAAATGGAATTTTATTTAATCATGAATCACCTTTAAGAGGATTAGAATTTGTTACAAGAAAGATTTCAAATGGTATTGCAAAAATTTCTTTAGGAATATCAAAGGAATTAAAATTAGGAAACCTAACTGCAAAAAGAGATTGGGGATATGCTCCTGAATATGTAGAAGGGATGTGGATGATGTTACAACAAAAAATACCTGATGATTATATTCTTGCGACAAATGAAGTTTATTCTGTAAAAGATTTTGTTAAAGAAGCATGTACTGTTGCGGGAATTTCAACGTCAAAAATAAAATCAGATAAACAAAATATGCGACCTCACGATATTAAGAGTTTACAAGGATCTTTTAGTAAAGCAGAAAAAAAACTTGGGTGGAAACCAAAAATAAAATTCAAAAAACTAGTTAAGATAATGGTTGAAGAAGATATCAGTAGATGGGAGAAATGGTTGAAGAAAGAATATCAACCATGGGATGCTGCAATTGCGGGCAATGATTCTCATGTTATTTCAAAATAAACTTAAAATTTCATTTGGTCTTGATTTTTCCTGAAAATTTATCATATTTACGCAGTAATCTCATAAGAAAGCTAGAAGTGATTTCTTCTAATTGAGCATCTTTATCGTGAATAATTTTTTCTATATACTTGTTTTTTTCTTTAATTGCATTTTCCATATACTTATTTTTTTCTTTAATTGCATTTTCTAGATATATGTTTTTTTCTTTAATTGCATTTTCTAGATATATGTTTTTTTCTTTAATTGCATTTTCCAAAGTATGGATTACTGTGTTTTTTTCTTTAATTGCATTTTCTAGATATATTAGAAAATCTTTTTTCCTTTTAATTTCATCTAAAGCTCTGTTATATCCAGTTATAATACCATATTCTTCATCAAAAATATTTTTTAAATAACGACTGGGTAAATTTTCTTTGTCATTTGTAACAATGACAGACTTTTTATGATTAAAGGAAGGTAATGCAGAGAATACATATTGATATGTCAAAGATTCAGGATCTTTTTTAATACAATCAATTAATATTTCTGAGAAATTGGATTGATCAAAATCAGAACGATGTGGTAAATGAAATTCTTCTTTAACTTTATGTAATATTTTAAATCTAAAATTTGTTTTGTCTAAGAGAGAAATAATAGTTTTTAGAGTAAAATATTGGAGATGATCATCATCAAGTAAACCTGTGTTAGAATAATCAAAATTTCCATTCAATAATTGTAATCTAATAATAATATAAGAGATGTTTGGGATTGAACATACTAGATAACCATTTTCATTAAGTAATGAGTGTAAAGTTTTTAGAAATATTTCGGGGGATTTTAAATGTTCTATAACATCACCTAAAAGAATGACATCAAATTTTTTATCTTTTAGATGATAATCTAGATCTAATGTTTCAACATCACCTACAATCATTTTTTCAGTGAATTCTTTAGCAGATGTTGCAAAATTAGGATTTTCTTCAATTCCTGTAATTTTACAACCATTTTCTTTTAGAATTTTAGTAATATAACCAGTAGCTGTACCAATTTCAAGAACTTCTTTATTTTTTCCGGTAAGTAGAATTTGAAAATCATGAGAGTTTTTAGGAGTATTTAAATCTATTTGAGATAATTTGTAGTCTTTAGAATTTTTGCTCTCATACACAATATTTTACCATCTAATGCTTGTAAAAAAATTTCATGTATTTTAATAATTCTGTAAAATCAATCAAAGACAATTTTATTTTTTATTTTGGTTTTCCAACACCATACCAAAATAAAACAGGTACATCACCATGCGTTGTCATTTCCATGTCTTTTGTTAGAATATATTCAAGCCATTTTTTGGTTTCTGAATCATTTGAATTACCAAACTGTTCTATATTATTCCATAAAATCTGATATGCAATTCCACCGTTCATATTTCTTTCATAAATTGTTTCAAAATATTTTTTAAATATTGGGATTACCAAGTCAGAATGAATTGCTTCGCTAGGTTCGACACGAAAATTTGCGAGTGGAGGCCTTAACATATGTTTAGAGCGAAATTTTTCAGGTAGATCAGCCATAACTTCCAACATTTTTTGCAAATGAAAATCAGAATATTGATTTCTTGCAGGACCAACATATTCTTCATTAAAAATTAATCCTTCAAGTTTGAGTGTCATTGAGAGTTTTTTCATAGCATTTTCAATTTCAGTTGCATGATGTAATATTGCAAAATTAAAAATTGCATCATATTTTTTTGGTTCTAAATTTTGCAGATCATTAATATCATCAATAAAATATTTAATAGATCTTTGTCCTTTCTTTTCTTTTGCTTCTTGAATATATTTATCGGATATATCAAATGCATCAAAATTTGTACCAATTCCAATATCAAATAGTTGCCTTTCAAGCCAACCATTTCCACAACCAACTATCAAGACGTTTTCAAAAGGAAGGAATTGTTTAAATCGATTTTTAACATCTTCTATCCAATGTAAATTTTCATCTCCAGAAGATAATTTATTTTTGTATTTTACCACAGTTCCTAGATCATTCCAATATTTATCAGAATAATGTGAATATTCACTGAATGCTTTTCCTTCTTCTGATTCAGACAAAATTTTGGATATATCATTGAGAGATAATTTTTTATTTTCTAATTGAGATACGAAATAATACAGACCGGTTTTATCAGGTTCACGATGTAAATGTTTTTGATATAATTTAGTTATAGTAATTTCAAAGTCTTGTCTTTGGGTCACAAAAAAACTATAAATTATCAATTATAAATTCTTTAAAAAAATTATTTTTTGATTTTAATTTCTAGAATTTTTGTATCCAGTACTTTACCATTCACATATAAATCAAAAATTATCATATGAGTCTTTTCGTTTTCATCATAATTTATTGCTTCAATTCTTACTGGGATTTTAGGAGTATGAAAATAAGATAAAGGTGCACTATAATGTATATCTTCAACATTTAATTTTAGATAATTTTTTGATTCTTTGTTTTCAAATTTCACATTAAAATCAACTAAAACTTTTTCCTGGGAATAACTTCGAATGTGCATATCAATTGTTTTTGCAGTTCCATTTTTTATTTCTTGAATAGGATTTGGTTCATCAAGAAATTCCACACCATATCCAAAAATTATTGGATGTATTAATGAAAAAGTAATGGCTACAAACAAAATAATTGAAATAATTAAAATTTTTTCATTTTTTATTTTCATAATTATTCAACATATTCCAGATAAATTAACCATGATATTATTTTCCTTTCATATATTTTAAACAAGTTGAGATTTGCTAATTCCTTTGAAAGTTTTAATCATAATTACAGATAAGAATGAAACGATTGAGATGAAAGAAACATAGTAAATGGTTTCTCCAAGTACTTTCATTAAAAATATGTCAACAGATGTACCATTAAACACTGAAAGAATAGAATGTGTTAACTGACTATATTTGAAAGACCACAATGTAGAAGGATCAAGATTTAAATCATTTCTTATATTATCAATTTTATCAACAACAAAAAGACCAGAGACTCCTGGCTCTCCCCAAATGAAAAAAATTACATCTTGGGATAAATATGTCAAATTAAAAAATGCTCCAATACCGCCTAAACTTAAAATGATTGGTATTATGAATTTTGGATTTCTTTTTTCTAAAGTAGCACCAAGTGGTAATAGTAGTAAGGGAACTATTACTAATATGTAGCGTGCACTCCACCCTATTAGACCGTGCCAACGAAAACTGGTTCCAAAAAAAACTAAGAACAATGAAACTATTATTAGGATTAAAATGCATTCTTGTTTATGATTTTTATAAAAATCTGGAAAAGAAAGGAAAATTAAAAAGAAGATAGGAGCAAATATCAAAAGTCCAAGCCCAGGACTCAATAATAATCCAAATCCTCCAATAAATAAAGGATAATTATGTCCAAGTAAATTAGGAATTTGTGACGTATCCGTTTTTGTCCCTACAACATTAATTGTTTCAGTAACATATGAAGAACCAAATCTAATATAATCAATAGTTTTTTGAATAAGAAAAGAAGACATGATAGGGATAAGATATGCAAAAATTGATTTTAATTTACTATTCTTATTTTTTAAGTTATAAATTAAAAATAGAATTATTGGAAAAATAAATAACATAGCATCCATTCTAACTAAATAAGCAAATCCAATAGAAACTCCACAAAATAATATATTTCTCGAATTATGTTCTTTAGTGAATTTAACAAAAAAGAAAAATCCTAAAAGAGTAAAAAAAGTTGCAGGAATTACATTTAGTGAGGTTTGAGAATATGGCCAGAGTATTGTTGATAAACCCAACAATAATCCCATAAAGATAGAAGTTTTTTGTTGGTAATTCATAACTCGGCATAAATAATAAAAGACTCCTACAGTAAATGAAGCAAAAAGAGGACCATAAGCAAGTTCTATGAAAACAAAATTTACGGGTAAACCATTTCTCCAAAGAACATAATGAGGGTTAGGAAAATCATCAAGAGTCCAAGTAACTGTATCTGAAGAAACAAAATTAAAAAAATCATTTAATGCTATAAATGGAATAAAAGTTATACTATATCCAATTGGTATGGAAGAACAAAGGACTCCATTATAACAAATAGGTTGAGTCCACGGGGATTTAAGGGATGGGTAATCAAATCCATAGTTAGACTTATCTTGAACATAATCAGGATGTGGTTTTTGTTCATAAATTCTCTTAGCTTGTTCATGTCCAAAGTCTTCATCAGGTGAATGTCTATGACCATCTGCGGTAAAAAGAAAAATTACAAACATCATTATTGTTAAAATTACAAAAATTTTTACATCATTTTTTTGAATTGTTGGAGATAATTGCATATTATTTCAGATGGAGGGTAGCTTTGTTAATACTAAACAAAACTACAGAAACTAACATCAACATCATTCCCATTAACAATGTCCCCATAGATACTAAAGTAGACGGAATTGAAAAGTATCTAGAGTCATTAAATGTTGAAATAACTGTAATTGTTAATATTATGCCAATGATTGTTAAAACCAAACCAGGTAATCCAACAAATAAAAGAGGTTTTTGAATTACAATTAACTCAATTATAGATGCAACAACATCTGCAGAATGAGAAATGGGGTTTTTTGTTGAAGTTTTGCCTCCAGTATCATATATTACAGTAATTTTTTCTTCTACAATTTTGAGTCCTTTCTTTGACAAATTAATTAAAATTTCAGAATCAGCACCAAAACCATTTGTTGAAAAATTAATTAATTTTAGAGTTTTTTGAGAATATGCTCTAAAGCCACTCTGAGTATCCCTAAAATGTAAACCAGATGCAGCACTTGTCATTTTATCTAAAACTTTGTTACCGAATTTTCTATAATTTGGAATTTTATTTGAATTATCAAATCTATATCCAATAACCAAGTCAGCATTTTGTTCAGAAATAGGTTTGATTATATTTGGAATTTCTTCAGGAAGAAATTGTCCGTCACCATCAAGCGTAACAATAATTTCTGGATTTTTTTCTAATGCATTTACAAATAGTGTTTTTAATGCAGCACCTTTTCCTTGATTTGTTTCATGTTTTATAACATATGCACCATATTTTTTAGCTTCTTCAGCAGTATTATCAGAAGAACCATCATCACAAACAATTACTTCTGAAGAATATTTCATTGCACGTTTTACAATATCTCCGATTATACGTTCTTCGTTAAATGCAGGTATACATATAACTAAATTCATATTTTATCATCATAATGTTGATGAATAAAATCTTTCTAATAGATTGAGAATAGGGTTTGAAGGGCTAATAAAACAATATTAAGTTAATGTCAAATATTACAAATATTCATAACTAATTTTGTTAGAAAAAAGATGCGTAAATCAAATGTGTTAAGTACCATTATATTTTGAGAAATAAAATGATTGCGTAAAATAAATTTGAATTAAGTAATCAGGAACATAATTCATTATAATAAATAGTAAATAACAAAATATCATATTATAAAATAAATTAAAAGTCATACTCATTTGGATTCAATTAATCAAAATCTTAAGAATTATAAACATTTAAAAAAAATAAAATTAGGGTATTTTGACTAGAAAAATTTTTGAAATCATATCAGATGTATTAAATGTGGAAATAGAAATTTTATCAAATGATACCAGTCAGTCAGATATAGAAACATGGGATTCACTTAATTCATTATTATTAGTAAATGAAATTGAAAAAGAGTTTGATGTTAAATTTACAATAGATGAAGTTGTTAAAATAGAAAAAATTATGGATATCAAAAAATTTTTGGTTGAAAAAGGGAAAAATAAATCAGAAATTTAAAGAAATTATTTGTTTTTAGATTTAATATATGAAAGTTGGTTTAAGATAAAATTTGAGATATTATCTAATACAAATTTTGTGTCAGAAATACTTCTAAAGCCATATTTTGTATATAGATCTTTTGTAACAGAATTTTTTGGAGATTTAATATATTCACCTTCAATTTTTTCTATATTTTCTTGTTGTGCTAATTGAAGAATATCATTTAACATTAAATTTTCCATATTTCTTCCCATTATTCGACAACTAAGTAAAAAAGAATCTATAATCCATTCTTTTGTAGAAATTTTTTTGATAATATATAATCCAATTAATCCATTATCTCCAAATTTATCAATGACAGAAAATGTTCTAATTATATAATTATCATCAAATGCCATTTTTTTAATTTCATTGTCTGAATAACGTTTTGATGTTAAATTGAACTGATTTGTCTTCATTACAAGTTGTGATATACGATTAATTGTAAACTCATTTGCATTTTCACATTCAACTTCCATTTCTAAACTAGAAAGAAAATCATCAATGTTTGTGAAACTACTTTCATGTGTTTTTCTTTGTCTTTGTGCAGCGTAAATTTGGCCTTTTTTCATATCTTCATTGGTAAGTTGAAATGAGTTGAAGAGTGGTAAGGTTCTTAATGTTTTTGCATATAATGATGTATCTTTAGGAACATCTACTACAAAAACATCAGGAAATTTTTGTCTTATTAATTCACGATTTACAGGGTCATCATCCCAAAAAACCATAGAATCAATTCCTACGTTTATTTCACCAGCAATTGAAGAAATATTCGATGCCTTATCATTCCAATTAATTTTCATAGATGCAAAGTGATTTTCTTTCAAAATCATGTTAGGATGTTTTTCAAATACTTCAATAACATCAGATAGATTATTTTTACTATTTATTGCTAGAATTACACCTCTTTGATTTAATTGAAGAATCACTTTTTGAAATTCTAAAAATGAATTACCAGGGCTTTTAGAATCTAACTTTATGCCGTTTATTCCATCTTCTCCAACAATACCACCCCAAAGTGTATTATCCAAATCCAAAACAAGACATTTTTTTGTTTTTCCAAAAAGCGGAATTAGAAAAGACAACATATCATTGGCAATATGCTCAAATTTGTCTGGAGATATTTTCATATCAGCTAAATATTTTAGCTTTTCATCAACCATATTTTCTGATCCAAATTTTTGAAATAGATTATCCATTTCTAAGCAAAATAAAGAATCATGTTTAGTAGATAATTCAAATAATAATTGGTTTAATTTAATCACAAATTCTTTAAGAGGATATTTCATTTTTGATTCATAAATACCTAAAGGAGAAAACGTAGGTAAGAGAAATGTGGAAATGACAATTATTCCATTTTGATGTTTTAAAATAGACTCCACAAGATTGATTACATCTAAACATGTTTTATCAATTAATTCTTTTCGTTCTTCAGTTTTGTAAGAATGGTAGTCATAAATGGATGAACCTATTAATGATTCAAAATCCAGAATTAGAAATGACATGTCAGAATTGAATTTATTCCAATTACTATTCATATCAATAATTTCTTGTCTATATTGATTGTATGGGGATTCATATACGTGAATATTCATTCCGTATTGATTAGAAATTACTTGTAATACTGATGATAATCCTTGTAATGTAAAATTACTTAAAAATGCAATTTTTTTAAAATTTGAGTTTTCTAAATCTATTGTTTTTGATTTTTTTAGATAGTAACTAAGAGGTTTTTCAATCATAATATCAACACGGTTGCAACTGCATATTTTTTTGTATGGGATATTGATAAATGGTTTGTTCTATTTTCCGGCAATCTTAAAGAAGGAATGTTTCCATTCATTATAATTTCGATTTTTTTTGGATCAATTTTGTTGTTTTTTAATGCTTTAATGGCTGCTTCTTTTGCACAAAATCTAGCTGTAAAATGCATGTATGGGTTTGCTTTAGTTAAACAATAATTAATTTCTGAAGGGGTAAATAATTTATCATATAATGAACGGTTTTCTTTAATTGGGTATTTGGAGAAGCGTTCAATTTCTTCAATATCAATTCCAATTGAAAGATTTTCCATGCTATTAAACAATACAATGATGATAAAAGATTTTTCTAAAATCTAGTAAATACTAAATTGTTGGATTTCTTGTAGCTAATTCTATAAGATTGCAATTAGTGTTTTTCATATTTAGAAAAACAAATGCGATTAACCTATCTTCAAATCCTTTAACAGGTTCAACAATTATAGTTGCACCATCTTTTTTCATTTGTTCAAGCTCTTCATGAATATCATCAACTTCAAAACATAAGTGATGAATTCCCCCTCCTTTTGATGCAAAATCAGTTACAGGGGAATTTTCAGCAGCAGGTTCAATTAATTCAAGATTAAATTCTCCTAATTGTAAAAAACAGACATTAACTTTTTGACTAGAAATATTTACAGGAATGGTAGTTTTTTCGAATTTAATAAAAGGAGTAAATTCCTTTAAGGAATTATTAATTGACTGAACAATTATTCCAACATGATGAAATTTCATAAAAATCCTACAAGTAACCTATAAAATAATCTAACTAGAAAACGAAAGTAAGTTATCTAGGAAAAATAAGGTAAGATAAGAATTGAATAAAACAATTATGAAAATAGTAGACGTGGATGACAAAATAAGGAAAAAATTAATCAGATCAGGAATTTCTGAGGAAATGGGAAGTTTGGAAAATTGTGATTTTTTGGCCATTGTTGAAAATGATAAAAAAATAGTAGGGGCCAGTGGGATTGGGGGTATTTTTCAGGTTCTATCACTGCAAATTCATCCAGATTATTTCAACAAAGGTTTAGGGCCAAAATTGATTAAAATGGTTATTGAAGAGGCAAAAAATAGAAAATATTCCTATATTTCAGCATCAAGGAATCCTGAAAATATCAATGCAGTTAGATTACATGATTTTTTTAAATTAAGAAAAGTTTTTCAAATCCAATATCGTCCCAAATTCACTAGAGACGTGATTATTCTAGAATTTAATAATAAAGGTAAAATGATGGGAAAATTTCTAAGTTGTTTCAACAATATTGTTGGAATGTCAATGTTAGTAATTTGTTTGAAAATTTTTCGAAAAATATTATTTAAATTTGTTTTAACATATCCGCCAGAAGAATTTCCAGAACCCAAAATAATTTATTCATTAAAAAATTTTAAAAAAATTTAAATTATTTAAATAATTATGAGTTAAGAATTATATCGCGAACAGAAGAAAATTTGAAAGATTTTAGAATATGTTCAAATTTATTTTTTGCATTATTCAATCCCCAGTAATAATGCCACGAATAGTTTGAGATACGAGGCATTTTTGAATCTAAATCTTTAGGGTGAAGATAAAACATGGTAGAATGTCCACGTTTATTGAGTTTTTTAATTCCAAATTTGATTAATGTAGTTGGAAGAAACCTAAGATAAAATCCTCCTGCAATAGGAATATTTCCCATAATAGGAATTTTTAACGTAGCAGGCGGAATTTCATAAAAATCACCTATAGAATTTTCAATTAATGGATTTTCTTCTGAAATTAAATATGAATATCGAAGTGCATCTGGAATTCCATACAAAGGAGTTTTTACAGGAAAAATAGAAGAATCATACTTAAGATATTTTTTCATGATTTCAAATACCCAAAGATTATTTTTATTTATAGAGAAAAAAGGAGCACGAAATCCATGGATTCTTTCACCAGAAATTCTTTCCAAGGAATTAATGGATCTCAATAATTCTTTCTCAAACTCATTTTTATTGATAGTACGAAGGTCCGTATGGAAAAAACTGTGACTTGCTATCTCATGTCCTTGTGAAACAATTTTTTGAATAAGTTCTGGATGTTTTTCTGCAATATATCCGACAGTGAAAAAAGTAGCAGAAACATCATATTTTTCAAACAATTTTAAAATAATCTCAGTATTGTGAATTACTCGTTCATCATAATTTTCCCATTCTTTAAATGGTAAATCACAGTAATAGTCTTCTAAATCAACAGACATGATATTTTTCATCAATTTATCATTAATTTTCTACTTTTTAAATTAAATTTTTTATTATAATCAACTAAAAGAAAAAATTTAACAAAATTTATCAAGTCAAAAAATTAGAAAATATTGGAATGGGGAAATTAATAATAAATTCCAATAGAATGAAAAACTTTGGAGAGATTTAATGATATCAATCTTCTTTGTGGATCGTTTCATAAGTTATTCTACCAATATGTTTGAAAAACTTGAAAATATAATATCATTAAATAAAAAATTCAACATATTATATTTAGGACCAGATAAAAAAAATAAGACATTATTTTCTGATCAAAAAGTTAAAAACTCGATTGAAATTTGGTCGTATGGAAACTATCTTAAAAAATTATTTTTCTATATTTATAAACAAAAACCAGATATTGTACATTATTGTTTTGAATTACAAACATACGGACCATCCTTAATTGATGTCATAAAATTTCCAATTTTATTACTTTTAACAAAAATGATAGGTTGTAAAATTGTCTTAACATTACATGGGATTTTTGTGTATAAAGAAGATTCAGTGTGGAAATTACATGATTATCCATCAATAAAAATTCCATATTTCATACTAAAAATATTCACAAATATATTCATGAAACTTATTTGTGGAATTAGTAACAAAGTGATTGTTGGTACACATATAGGAAAATTAGCTTTAATTGAGCATTCAAAAATTTCTGATGATAAAATAGAGATCATACAATTTGGAACATTACCAATTCAGAAATTAAATGATGAAAAAATCAAAGAAATGAAGAAAAGATTTCACAATAAAAAAATAATTCTATATTTCGGAGTAATTTCTCCAAGAAAGGGTCAAGAAATGGCAATTAAAGCATTAAGTGAAATTTATAAAAAAATACCAGATTTTGTACTCGTAATAGCAGGATCTGCAACAAAAGAATTCAAAAGTTATGAAAAAGATCTTTACGATTTGACAAAAAAAATGAATTTAGGAGAACATATAATATTTACAGGGCATGTAGAAAACGAGGAAATTGCTCTATTGTTTAATTTAGCTGATTTTTCTATACACGCTTATGGTCGAATGTCCAGTTCAACACATGCATTAACATTCAGCATACAACATTTTAAACCAGTGATCGTTTCAAATATTGAAACATTTCATGAAATATTAAATGAAGATGAAGCAATTTTTGTGAATATCGGTGAACAGAAAGAACTAGAAAATGCAATTTTGAGTCTTGCTAAAGATGAAAATTTGAAAAAACAATTAGAAAATAAGATGAAAAATGTTGCAAAACGATTTACATGGAACGAAAGTGCAGAAAAACATTTTTCAATTTACAAAAAATTATCTTAAAACAATTATTTTTTTGAATTTATCCAATTAATTGTATTTAAAAGACCATTATCAAAAGAGGTTTCAGGTTTCCATCCCAATAATTTTTTAATTTTTTTGTTAGTTGGATAACGTCTAGGGACATCATGATCATGTGCATTCAAATGTTTAACTTTTAGATTATTTTTATGATTAGTTAATTTCCAAATTTTTTCCAATACTTGAATAATCTTTAGTTCGTTGTTACCTGCCACATTAAATGTTTCATTACGTGCATTTTTATTTTTTAAAGATAACTTGAATGCATTTGCAATATCTGAACCATAAGTAAAAGTTCTAGTTTGATTTCCAGAACCAAATATAGGTACAGGGTATTTCCCAGATAATACTTTTTCAATTAAATGCGGTATTACGTGAGCATAATCAACATCAGGTGCCTCACCAGGACCATATGCATTAAATGGTCTTAAAACGGTATAATTAAGACCAAATTGTTCATAGTATGCCCTACAAATGTATTCACCCACTAGTTTTGATATACCATAAGCAGACGAAGGAGGTGGAGAACTAAATACATCTTCTTCAGTGGTAGGATATTTTTTTTGATATTGATACACCACACTAGAACTAGTGTAGATAATATGTTTGACAGATGAATTTGTACAAGCGTCAAATACATTTGTTGTAATTCTAGGATTATCACGTACATTTTCCACTTGATGTTTTGTAAAATATTGAATTCCACCTACAATTGCAGCTAAATGAATACATGCCTTGAAATCTTTTGAAATAGAGAATGGAGATCGTAAATCGGTTTTAATGAATTTAACATCTTTTTGAATAGGTTTGGTTTGATCAGCAACAACAATATCATATGAATCCTTTAATGCATTAATCACATATTGACCAATAAATCCACTTCCGCCTGTAATCAATAAATTTCCACCTTTGATATGTTGTTTTGAACCCATTCTAATTCCTATATCAACATTCTAACAATTTAAGTTATAAATCAAATGATATCAAAATCAGTATTACAATTATATTATATTATATATAACAAATTTTGTTACAGTCTAATGCAGATTAATGTTTTAGGATTAGGTTATGTCGGACTCACTCTAGCATTAACACTTGCAAATGTTGGATTTAAGATTATAGGAATTGATAAAGACAAAGAAAAAATTGCAAAGCTTCAACAAGGAATTCCAACGCTTTACGAACCACAAATTGAACAGTTATTAAAATCAGTATTATTATCAGGTAATATTTCATTTGCAGAAGATATTCAAAAAATAGAAGAACAAGTTGTGTATATCATTTCTGTAGGAACTCCTATAGATAATCAAACTCAAGAACCAAATTTAACTAATTTAAAAAATGTTGTAAAAGAAGTTGGAGAATCAATTAAGAAAGATGACATGGTTATTGTGAGATCCACAGTTCCTGTAAAAACTGCTAGAAATATCATAAAACCTGAATTAGAAAATATCAGTAATTTGAAATGTCCATCTGATTTTTATTTGGCTACAGCGCCTGAAAGAACTCTTCAAGGTGCAGCTCTTAAAGAATTAAGACAATTATCGCAAATAATAGGTGGAATAAATGAAGAAAGTGTAGAGAAAGCTGCCTCCATATTTAATAAAACAACAAAAACAATTGTTAAGGTATCATCACTAGAAGCTGCAGAATTAATTAAATTATTAGATAATACATACAGAGACATCACAATTTCTGTTGGAAATATGTGTGGCAAAATTTGTAAAGAATTAGATTTAGATGCAAGAGAAGTAATTGAATCAGCAAACTATGGATATTCACGAAATAAAATTTTGTTTCCTGGTGCGGGTGTTGGGGGAGGATGTCTAGTAAAAGATCCTTATTTATTAATTGCATCTCTAAAAGGGAAATTAGAATTAGAATTAGTAAAATCATCTAGAAGAATTAATGACTCTATGATAGATGAAACCATAAAATTGATAAAAAATGGGTTTAAAAAAGTTGGAAGAGAAATTGAAAATTCTAAAATCCTAATTCTCGGATTTGCATTTAAAGGAGTTCCAGATACTGATGATATTAGATTTTCACCTACTTTACCTATTGTAGATTTTTTAAAAGAACAAAAAAGCATGTTGTTTGGATTTGATCCGGTTGTACCTAGTAAAACCATTAAAGAATTAGGAGTTAAAGGAGTTCCAGATTTTGAAACAGGAGAATATGATTGTGTGATTATTATGAATAATAATCCTAAATTCAGAAATATTGATTTTAAAAAAATAGAAGATAAAACAAAAATGCCTATATTAGTAATAGATGGATGGTATCTTTATGACAAAAAATATCTAGATACAATAGGAATCAAGTATTTCCCTATAGGCTCAAAACAAGATGATTAATTTTGGTTTTATCGTAGATTTTGAAAATACAAAAAAATAATTCTAATTTCGATCTTACAGAATGATGCTGATTAAATTATAAATAATTTGAAATGGGTACATAAAGAAAAACAAGTCATTAAAGAAGATGAAGACATATGAAAAATTGAAGAATTAAGGGATTTCTCGAATTAAACAAAAAGCTTCAGCTGCGTTTACACCACAAACAGTTCCCCATTTACCTGCAATTAACTCCAGAGATTGTACTGAACGTGGATGAGGAAAATTTTCTAATTCATTTTCATATGCTTGCATTGCTTTAATTTTGAATTTTAATTCTTTTGAAATATCAATAAACATGTTAGGTGAAAAAGATTGGGAAAAATTCCATTCAGTTGAAGAAGGAATTTCAAAAGAGAATAATTTTTTTACTTTATGTTTACCTTTGATTGGTCTTGTTGCTGTCAAAGTAGCATTATAGACAATTCTATGATCTATATTTAGATCAGTTGCTGAATGAGTAAATACAGAATCAGGTTGAAACGTTTCAATGTAATTCTCTATAGATTTTGTAACAACTAGATTAGAAACTAAATCCATTTCATTATCAGGAAAATCTAAAAAGTCAATATTTTTTACTCCAAGTATCTTTGCTGCCTTTTGACCATTTTTTCTTAAATCATTAATTTTATGGGTCATATCTTTATTTACAAAATTTTTTGAATCAACATTAAGTTCATTTTTTATAATTTTTCTTCTAGACAATATGCCTGTAGAAAGTATTACAGACAATACATCATGACCATCATTTGTGAATTTTTTTATTGTTCCACCCATCCCAAGTACTTCATCATCAGGATGTGCTGCAATGACTAGAATTTTCAATCTATTTCACCATCAAAAGTAAGTTTTTTTCCATCAAATCTTGCAGATTTAAAAATAATTTTATGCTTACCTACTTTAAAAAAAGCATTAGGATAAGGATCACCTAACATTCGAATAAAATCATAAATTTGTTTTTTTGGATTATTCAAGTTTTTCAGTTCACTTTGTTCTGGAATTCTTCTTTTAAAAATGGTAGGTTTACCTTTTTGTTTTTTCTTTTTATAATCACCAGAAATAATTTTTAATGTCATTTCATAATCATTTAAAATTATTCTATCAAATATATCATCAATAGTTCCAGACAAAGAGAGATTTTTTTGTAGAATAATATCTCCACTATCTAATCCTTCATCCATAATAAATGCCGTAGATTTTGTTTTATTAATTCCATTAAAAATTTGATTTTGTAATGGACTGCCACCTCTGAATTTTGGCAAATTAGATTCATGAAAACATATACAAGAATAAGATTCAATAATTTCTTTTGGAACAATCCATGACCAATCTGGGAAAAAAATGTATTTTGGATTTTTTGATTTAATAAAATTCAATGTAAGTTGTTTCGGTGATGAAACTAATATCATATCAGGAAATTTTTTTACTATTTTTTCATATAATTCCAGAGCCCAATCCCGATAGGCACAAAATATTAAAGTCATAATCGTGGTCGTTAATTAGCAAAGATAAGTTTTTAGGCAAATGAAAGATAGTCATGAAAAGAATTGATTGAAGGAAAATTAGTAAATTTAAGAGCTTTAGAAGAAGAAGATCTAGAGTTGTTAAAAAAATGGAGAAATTTAGACTTTGTAAGAAAAACTACTAGAGAATATAGATTATTGGATACAATAAATCAAAAAAAATGGTTTGAAACAATACATAATAATTCCCCACCTAGAGAAATAATGTTCGGCATAACTAATAAAAATAATAAATTAATTGGGGTTACGGGTCTAACATATATTGATTGGAAAAATAGAAATTCTGAAATTTCAATCTATATTGCAAAAAAAAATTGGCAGAAAACGGTAGAGGCAAAAAATACAATTAAATTGATTTTACAGTATGGATTTAATGAACTAAATATTCATAGATTGTGGGTAGAGATATACGAAATAGCGAAAGAAAACATAGAATTGTTTTCAAAAATGAAATTCAAAAAAGAAGGTGTTTTGAGAGACAAAGTGTGGAGGGAGGGAAAATGGTGGAATTCACAAATATATTCAATTTTAAAAACAGAGTATTCAAATGATTAAAAAAATAAAATTATTTGATCCCATAATAGGTAAATCTGAAGAAAAAATTACAAAGAAGATTCTTTCTAGTAAATTCTGGGCATCAGGTGCAGGTGCAGGATATGTAAAAAAGTTTGAAAATGATTTTAAAAAAATTATAGGTTCTCAGAAATGTTTTGCAGTAAATAGCGGTACAGCTGCATTACATTTAGCTCTTTCTTTGTATAATATAAAAAATAAAGAAGTGATAATACCATCACTTTCTTTTGTTAGTACTGCGCATGCGGTTCTTTACAATGGAGGAATTCCAATTTTTGCAGATGTAGATCTAAAAACATTATGTATAGATCCTGACGATGTAAAAAAGAAAATTAATAAAAAAACAGCAATGATTCTTCCCGTACATTTTGCTGGAATGTCTTGTGATTTAACAAAGATTAACGAATTAACAAAAAATAAAAAATTGACAGTGGTAGAAGATGCAGCTCATGCATGTGGAGCTAAATTCAAAGGAAAAAGAATTGGCTCGCATAGTAACACAGTATGTTTTAGTTTCCATCCAGTAAAAAATTTAGCAATGCCAACAGGTGGGTTAATTGCTATAAATAATTTTAAAGATAAAAAAATTATGAATGAAATTCTAGCAAAAAGATGGTGCGGCATTACAGATAGAAAGAATTTTGAATATGATGTTAAAGAAATAGGATGGAATTATTATATGAATGAAATTTCAGCAGGAATTGGATGTGTACAATTAAAAAAATTAGATAAATCAAATAAAAAAAGAATAGCCATAGGAAAAAAATTTTCTATGAAGATGAATGTGGAACAAAAGATGCCATATTCCATTGATTCTGTTTATCATTTTTATTGGATTTTAGTGAAAAATAGGGAAAAATTCATAGATAAAATGAAAAAAAATGGAATCGAGACAGGAATTCATTACAAACCAATACATCAAATGTCATTATACAAAAATAATCAAAATGTTCCAAATACAGAAATTTTATCTAAGCAGGTGGTATCTTTACCAACTCATCCTAATTTAACAACAGATGAAATAGGGTTCATCATAGAATCAGTGAATAAATATGCTGAGTCTACGTTGTAACTTTGAAATATTTGTTATTACCAAAAAACAATGTTGATTAGACTAAGAAAAATAACACAGCAAGATTTATCGATTCTAAGAGATTGGAGAAATTCTAAAAACATTTCCCCATTTAATTCACAGTTTTCTTTATTGAATATGATCGACCAAAAGAGATGGTTTGTAGAAATTAACAATAAAAAATCAAATAGAAAAATGTTCATGATAACATTAAATAAAAAACCCATAGGAGTTGGAGGATTGATTCATCACGATATAAAAAATAAATCTGCAGATATTGCAATAATTTTAGGGGATAAAAAATTACATGGAAAAAGTTATGGAACTCAATCTTTACAAAAACTAGTAGATTATGGATTTAATAATCTCAATTTACATAGAATTGATGCTGAAATCTTTGAATTTAATAAAATTTCAATTAAATTATTTGAAAAATTTAATTTTAAACATGAGGTTACTTTACGTGATGCGTTATGGAGAGAGGGAAGATATTGGAAAATTTTAGGTTATTCTTTATTAAATAATTGATTTTTAAATTAAATCAAAATTAAAGAGTTTATTTTTAAACAAATATTATTTAAGAGTAAATTTTTACAATCACAATATGGGAATAAACATGTCTTTTAGTCATTATGTGATTAGTCATTTTTCATATTTTAATTCTTTTTTATTCTACAAAAAAGCATTCAAAAATTATTTTCATGTAACTTTAAATATTTTAAGAAAAAAATTTCCCATAACTGTAATTACTAAAACAGGTCAAAAAATTGTAGTACACACACAGGGGGATGCTTATGCTGCAGCAAGAGGGGGAAGGGAGTTTTATGAAATCGATAAAAATGGAGTTTATACCATTAAAGTTAATGATTCATTTAACAATGTAAAATTACACACATATAACAATGTAAAAGATGGGATTTTTCCTCCATTTTTTACAGATATATGGTTACAATCAAAAATGAATGGAAAGAAAGTTGTAGATATTGGAGCATGGATTGGAGACACATCTATTGCTTTTATTGCAAATGGTGCAACACAAGTAATAGCACTTGAGCCACTTAAAGACAGTTATGAATTAGCCAAAAAAAATATTGAAATTAATAATTTGTCTTCAAAGATTGAATTATTGTTTGCAGTATGTGATTCAGAGGATGGATTCATTTTTGTAAATCCTAATGCTGAAAGTACCATACAAGCAGATCTAAAAATATCTTCTGATGGAATTAAAATTCCAAAATTTAGTTTGGACAGTTTGATTTCCAAGTACACCATAGAAAATGGAATTCTAAAAATGAATTGTGAAGGGTGTGAATACAACATAATATTAAAAACACCTAAAGAAATATTAAGAAAATTTGAATATATAGTGATTGAATATCATTATGGATACGCAAATCTAATAAAAAGACTAAGAGAATCAGGATTTGATGTGGAAATAACAGGACTGCCGATATTTTCATATAATCCACATTCTACCCCAAACAAAATGTATATTGGAAAAATTGTAGCCAAAAGAATCTAATTATGATTAATAACTAAAATAATTGAATATTTATTTACAGTCTTGAAGTGTTACTCCATCTCCTTGTTTAATGGAATTTCTAGCTTTTTTTCCTATTATTTCATTCAAAAATCTTGATTCAGAGCCTCGTTTTTTATTTCCAGGTCTTAAAACACCAATATTTACATTTTCAATCAACAAATCATTTTCTACAATATCAGATATTGCTTGAATGGATCTTTTTGCAAAATTCTGAAGCTCAATCTCAACATCTAGAACATTTTTAATTCCATTTCCTTTAGCTTTCTCAGCTAAACGAATAGCATTAATCATTTGTTTTAACTCATTGGGAATTAATGCAAATTTATGATCAGGTCCATTCAAATTTCTATCAACTGTAAAATGTTTTTCTATAATTGTTGCACCCATTGCAACTGCCAAAATAGGAGCCATAACAGGATCAACACTATGATCTGAAAGACCTACTGAGCAGCCATATTTTTTTTTAAAAAATGAAATTACAGAAATATTTAGAGATTCAATGGGTGCAGGATACTTTGCAGTACACTGCATTACACCAATAGAATTATTTCCATTTTGTTTTATTAATTGCACTGCAAAATCTATTTCAGCAACATTACTTGCACCAGTAGAAATCAAAATTGGTTTTTTTGTTTTCGACAAAAATTCTAAAAGTCTTACATGATTTATCTCATATGAAGCAAGTTTATGAATAGGAGTATATTTATCAATTATCTTTGCATCATCTATTGAAAATGGGGTAGACATAAAGATAATTTTTTTTTGTTGACAATATTTGTAGAGTTCAGGGATCATTTCATATGGCATTTCTAAATTTTTAAAAATAGTGTTAATATCAGAATTAGTATAATTCTTGAGATATCCTATATTTCCAGCATTTTCAACATAGACAGATTCGGAACGAAAAGTTTGAAATTTTACTGCATCAGCACCTGAACTTGATGCAATATCAATAAGTTGTTTTGCTTGAAATAAATCATCCTCATAACTACCACATTTCCAATTTGAGCCAGCCTCAGCAATTACAAAAGTATGATTTTTGTTCATAGTCAACATGTATTTCATTATAAAGTTGGATTTTTATTATTTCCTAATTTAAAAAAATATCAATACTGAGATCAATTTTTAGTGATAAGAGATCATAATGATTTTTAATTCAATTTATTATTATTGAATTTATATTTGAAAAATCCTAAAAAATACAGTTAAAATTTAGATATTTTTTTTAAATATTGTATTTTTTTAATATGCTCAAATGCCACATTTTTTAATGAATTTTCATGTAATATTAAAAAATTTTCAATTTTTTCTTCAGATAAATTTTCATCAATTAAAAATCCTCCATAATAACACATACTAGAAAAATCTGTAGACAGTTGATTTTTATCAAATTCAAATGAGTTATGACTGATCTTTTTAACAAAATTTACTACTTCGTTTAATTCAACTTTTTGATTTTTCATAGTCTTAATTAATTGTGGAAGTTCCTCAATTGATTGAAGTTTACGGACAGAAGAAATTTCTGCATAAATTACATCAGCAAAGATTATAGCTGGTTTATTATGAATTATCGCTTCAAAACCTGCTGTACCGGTAATAGTTATTACTAAAGTACATTTATCATAAATTTCATCAGGCAGAATAGAAGGATTTAGTAAAATTACATTAGGTAATTTTAAAATTTTTTTATAATAAGATATATTTCGCCAACCTAAAGTTTTCATTACTGGATGTTCTTTAACAACAAGTTTGAAATCTATTGGTAATGATTTAGCAATATTAGTAATTACCTCTAATTGATTAGTAAAGAAAGGTGCATCAGTAGATAAAGTTCTTTCTGGTTCAAAATGCATGGGGAAAAAAATAAATTTAGATTCAGGAATTGTCGTAAGGAAGTTTTTTTCAATAAATCGCTCTCTCAAAAATCTTTTTATGGCTAAATTAAAATATTTTGTAAAAATCTTTATTCTTGTTGCTTTATAATTTGAATATCTTTTTTGATATTTAGTATTAAATGGATTCAAGAAAAAACGTAAGGAAGTTTTTAATTTATTAGAATTAAATTTTCTGTATTCTTTAGTAAATTTAATTGCTTGATTAAATGAACTATAATTTTTAAGATATTTTTGTAATTCTGTAAATGAATTAAATTTCAAATCATCGTTATCATTTTTTAAATCTAAATCAAGTCTATCAATTCTTTCTGAAATAATTGTTCGAAAACCTAATCGTGTGGGAATAGTCATCAAAATTCTAATTCCTTTGGCTTTACATATTTCATAAAACAATTGATTATGATGCCAGTCAGTGACTTTTATTATGATAAAATCAGGTTTTACTTCATTCAAAATTTCTTCATATAAACGACATTCTTGTTCAATCAGATTCAAAATTTCGTCATCCGTAAATGTGTAAAACTCATTAAATTTGTGGAATGATCGTTCACCATAAACTAAATTCCATAAATTTATGCCATATTTTTTCTCAAATTCAGATAAATATTTTTTATCTGGTAAGGATTTCTTAATTTCAACATCATCTAAATAATTCCAAATTTTTTTAAATGAAACATCTTTTTGTTTTTGAAAAAAAGTTTTTGCTTTTTCATTAACATCTATTATTGCATATGCATCACAATCATAATTTTGACAAAAATGTTTTGCAATTCCAAAATATATAAATTCAATATCAATCCAGAAAAGAATTTTATCTTTCATGTCTTAAATTTAATAAATTTTATCTAATTAATGTTGATTAGTAGTTTTAATATCATTCTAAAAATGTGTGTTAATTAATTTTGAAAATTTTGCATCATATTAAATATGAGTTATATTCAACCAGAATTGTTGCCTCAAGTACAATTTTCTGCAGATATTCCTTCACCTCCACCTACTTTGATTAATGAGATGGTTAAATTTGAAAATTGGAAAAATTATTTTAAATATATTAAAGAAGTGAAATCTAATGATACATGTAACAATCAAACAACAATAGACATCGTTGTTTCTTTTGAATTGAATAAATTTTCTCATCAAATACCTATTTGTGTGACTCTTGTTGTTTTGAAAGATTTAATTTCAGGTAAAGTAATTTCGGGGCCTTTAAAAAATACTACATTTGAATTAAAATTTGAGACCATTGAAATGGGTTCTAAAATATACGTTAATGCAGATTGGAACGTCTCTCTAAAATACAAATTTTTAATACCTATAATTAAGCCTCGAGTGAAAAATGCCATAATTGCAATATTTTATAAAATACATACAGAATCAACAAAAGAATTAATGTGAGAGTTGGAATGATAATATTATGAGTAAATATGATGATTTTGTAAATTGGGAAGTTCTTCAGAAAAATTCGGAGTCTTTTAACAGCGCAAAACCATTCAGATATGCTTTTGTAAAAGGTTTTTTTAAGAAGGATTTTTACGAAAAACTCCATAAAACATTCCCTAAACTTGATGACACTTGGTTTAAAAATAATGATTACAGACGTTCTGCTAAAACATTATATTTTCAAGAAAAAGGAGAGTATGAAGATCCAAAACCCATTCCTTCTATTAACAAAGAATGGAATTTAGTAAAAGAAATTATCAATTCGAAAGAATTTATAGAAAAATTTTCTGCTTTTACAGGAATTTCTTTTTCAAACATATACCAATCAGGATTTTTTGCAAACACCAAAGGTGATTTTCAACTTCCACATATCGATGAAGAAGGTGAATATCAATTCAAATTACAAAATATGTTTTATTTTTCAAAAAATTGGCAAGAAAATGATCCAGGCGGAACTTATTTGTGTACTGAAGAAGATGAATCATCACGTTTCTTTGAGCCATATGATTTAGACAATACTTTTGTATGTTTTGAAGAGACCCTTAGTTCTTGGCATGGAACTAGATACATTACTAAAGATAATGTAATTAGACAAGCTTTAGCTGTTTCACTTGTATGATTTTTTATAGTGTATTTTGTTTTTTAGATATTAAATTAATTATATCTTCTGTCAAAATTGGGGTTTTTGGAATTTTTTTAATAATTTTTTGGACACGATTAAAATCTTCTTTTTCATCAACTGTCCATCTAAATTTAGAAAGATCTATTATATTAGAAAGATTTGTTATCTTAAACTGTTTTGGGTGATTATAAAAATATAAAGTTACATGTTCTTTTTCATCTGTACAATGAACTAATTTTTTGATTTTTTCCAATGCTTTAAAAGAAAAAATTTCTACTTCTGTTCCATATGGAAAAGTACGTGGAAAACAATTAGTAAGAAAATCAACATTTTCACTAGAAAATTTGTTTATTGCAGCATCAATAATAAAAGGATCAATTAGAGGATTATCTGAAGTAATTCTTATAATATTTGAAATTCGGAATTTTTTTGCACAATTATAATACCGATCTAAAACATCATTATCATCACCTCTAAAGACATCCACGCCTAATTTTTTAGCGTATGCTTCAATTTCATCATCTTCCTTAAGGACAGTAGTGGCAACAATAATATTTTGAATTTTTGTAGATTGTTTAAGCTGAGAAATCACATAAAAAATAAGTGGATTTTTCTTATCAATTATTTTCATTACTTTTCCGGGTAATCGTTTTGACCCCATTCTAGCTTGAAGAATTACTGAGAATTTCACAACTCTAATAATTGATCTAGGTTCTTAACTGTTTTTTAAATTTAAAAAAATATTTAATTTATTGATAAATTTTTATTTCAGATTTAAAGATTATAATTTAATTCATTGTTGTTTCAGATAATATTTTCAATAATCAGTTTTTATAAAAATTATTCTTTAAAAAGTATACCAAATTTAGAAGAATTATGACGATCTCTTCTTAAAATAATTTTTTTAGATTCTGTTTTTTCTGAAAAAATATTTATCGCCTCATTTATGTCCACATTATCAGAAAATATAACACCATTTTTACTTAAATGTGAAAATACTTGTTCAAATTCCCAAATCATAGATTCAAAAGTGTGTTCATCATCACGTACAAACAGATCAACTTCAGTTAATTTTTCTAGTAATTTAGGCAATTCAATTTTTGAATTGCCTAATATCAATTCCCATCTAGCACGTAATGAATCTGGTACACATATTCCACTTGTCTCTTTTTTTGTGTTACCCTGTAATTTATTCCCACTTGAGCTCACATACGACATATTTGGTAAATCAATTGAATACAATATTCCATTGTCATTATCTTCTAAAGCTTGTAAAATAAATAATGATGAAGCACCACGTTCTACACCTGTTTCAATTACTACATTAGGTTTTTTTAATCTAACAAGAAAGTACAATACAATATAATAAGCCTCAATACTACTATTGTTTTCTTGAATTATTTTTAAATTTATATTTTTTAATAGTTGAACAATATCTCTAATATCTTCAGATTTAGAAAACATGTCTCTAGCTTTATTTAGTTTCTTTTTCCAATATGCACAAATAATTTTATCAAAATTAAAAGTGAACATATATGGTAATAGATCCAAATTATGTAAAAATATAGAAAGTCCTATAGATAGATAATATTTTGGAATCATGATTTTATTAATGAGTATACAAATTTTAATTAATTTAAATATGAATTTAATGATTTTATCTTAAATTATTTTTCTAATAAATATGCAATATCACACAAATTATCATTATTATAAAAAATTTTTTTGTTTTTTACTAATTTCAAGTTTGGAAATAATTCTTGAATACGTTTAGGATAATTCATTTTCCAACACACATTATTATTTTCCCTGTATTTAATTTCAGAAATATTTTCATCAAAATACTCAAATCCAAAAATGTATTTTTTAGAAAGATTTACCATTTTTTTAATAATTTGAGTTATATTGTTAGGATCAACATGAATAAGAACACCTGAAGTAAAAACTATATCAAAATGATTCTTCTCAGAATCAAATTCCTCAATACTAGAATTAAAAATATGAAAACTAGGGTTATTATTTTGTGCTAAATTGGCTGCTTCTTGATTAATTTCTACTCCGTGAAGTTTTTTAAATCCCATATTGTTCAATATTTGCAATTTTGTACCAATATTACATCCTAATTCAAGTATAGAAAGATCTTTGTCCAAGTTCCCAAAAATTTCTTTAAAGATATCTTCAACAGTTATTCCTGTCTGTTTTTTATATGCTTGATTGATTTTATCAATTGAATCATTTCTTTCAATATAAGAAGAACCAAATTTTCCTGACCAAAAATTTTGCTGCTTAGAAATAATATCATCGTGCATAGTAAATTTCACAAAGGATGTAATAAAAATCAGTATATTAAGAATTTTAAAATATTTTGAATTTTATGTTTGAATTTTATGTTTGAATTTTATGTTTGAATTTTATGTTTGAATTTTATGTTTGAATTTTATGTTTGAATAGTAATGCTTTATAAAAAACAGTATAAGATTGAATTTATTGTTTAAAAATAAAAAAGTTTTGATCACAGGTGGAACAGGTTCTTTAGGAAAAGCTTTAACGAAAAGACTGTTAAAAACAGATTTATCAACAATTCGAATTTTCAGCAGAGAAGAATTCAAACAAATTGAAATGGAAGCAGAATTTCATAATGATAAATTAAGATTTTTAATTGGAGATATTAGAGATAAAGAGAGATTATCAACTGCTATGAAGGGTATAGACATAGTAATTCATGCAGCTGCTTTAAAACATGTTCCCATTGCTGAATATAATCCATTTGAAGCTGTAAAAACAAATGTTAACGGAACACAAAATGTAATTGATGTTTGTTTAGAAAATAATATTGAAATTGCATTAGCTGTAAGTACAGACAAAGCTGTATCACCTTTGAATACTTATGGTGCTACAAAATTATTAATGGAAAGATTATTTGTTAATGCAAATTACTACAAAGGAGATAAAAAAACAAAATTTGTTTGTGTAAGATATGGAAATGTGTTAGGAAGTAGAGGTTCAATATTACCAAAAATGCAAAAACAAATTTTACATGGAGAAAAAGTTACTATAACCGATCCTACAATGACACGATTTAATATTACAATGAATCAAGCAATTGACTTGATTTTACGTTCTTTAGATTCAAGTATAGGCGGAGAAGTATTTGTACCAAAATTGAGCACATACACATTAAAAGATTTAATTGATGCAGTTTTTGAATTAACTGATGTAAAAAAAGACATAGATATAATTTCAGTTAGACCAGGAGAAAAATATCATGAATCATTGATAGGTGCTGATGAAATAAGAAATACATATGAAACAGATAAGGACTATGTATTAATTGATAAAGATATTCCATTTGTCAATTTTACAAATTTTCCATATTTAGAAAAGACAAAATTAGAAAAACAATATTCATCAGAAAAATCAACAAAACTAACTAAAGATGAAATAAAAAAGATTATCAAACAAGAAGGATTGCTCTTAAAAAAATAAATAAAGAAAATATTGAGTTATAAGAAAATAGGGTAAAAAATAATATGCCACCTATTCAAATTTTAACAGTATTACACACAATACCCACTATTCTAAATAATTATAGATGATTTACTGATTAAAAACTAATTTATGAATTCAATTATGGGATTTTTTCTAAATCATATAATTTTAATCTCAATTCTTCTTCAGATAACATATTACTAATAATTAATGAAACAAATTTATCTAATTCATCTTGGGTAGCATGCCTATCCAATATTTCTACAAACAATAAATCAACTGTAGAAACGCCAACTTTTTGATATCTTATACTCATTCCTTCAGATGAATAAAATAATTCATTTTTCATTTCTTCTTCAGTCATTTTTTCTAGTTCCAACATAGTTCCATAATATATCATTCCTTGAGTATCGGCATCTCTGTTTAAAAATTCATTATATAATTTGTTGATCTTATTTTTTGTTTGAGGATTAATTTCTTCTAACGATTTTACACCTCTTTCAAAAAAAGAAGATTTCCTTTCTTCGGAATTTAACAGAATCGTTTCCAACTCATTTTTTGTCATTTTGTTATTATCAAGTAAGTTTGAATAATATTGTAATCCATATAGATCTACGGGCCTAAGTAATATTTTTCTGTAAAGATCATCAACGATGTTTTCTGAATCAGTGTATTCTCTATTGGAAAAATCCACAAATGACATAATAATAGTATTCATTGCATGATTTAAATTTGATTTAGGAAGATAACTAAAAGGAGTTAGTAATCCCTTAAAATCCAATTTAACATTAGTTACAATTTTTGTTTGTGAATTATATTCTGAAAAAGTCTGAGTGAATTTGGTACCTTTAGCATAACCACTAGTCACTTCAAGAATTTGTTTTTCTGGTGGGAATGTAATTTGTTCAAATTTGACTTTAGTTTTAATTCCTGCTTCCATAACTTCAATCTCACCAATAATTTTGTTACCAATTTTTTCTATTATTGTTACAGAAATGATATTTTTTGGAAGAATAATAGGGAATTTTTCAATATCGGTCATTAAATCATATATTACAAAAAGTTCTACATCTACAATTTTTTCTTGATGTAAATGAGAAGTTTGTTTAGGGAGGATGTCTACAGACACATTACCAAATGAAGAATCCAAATAAACATATCCCATAGTAAGAGATATGCCTAAAAAAGAGTAAAATAATACGAGTATTAAATTATTTTTTTTCATTTTATCTATTTTCTTATGATTCGCTCTTTTATATTTAAAAGAATTTTTTTAGTTTGATAATTCATAATTTTTATCAATAATTAATTTTTTTTAAAATATTTTTTATATAATACCACATATAAAATACACATAACAATTGCTGCAATTAAAGAGGAAAATGCTAACCCATCTAAACCAAATTGTTTTCCTAACATCATTATGAGTCCAAAAAATATGGATACTTGAATTGCTTTTGTAATTAAAATAAATTTAGTTTGGTTATTACCAATAAATGAAGTTTCAATAATAATAATAATAATTGATGGAATTATTGAAAAAGACATAATTTGCATTGCAGTTATACTTTCTGTGTATTCGGGTAGAAGTAAATTTACAAAAGAAGGAATTGTAAATACAGAAACAAACGATAAAATTATACAGATTATTATGGAATAAATTTTTAATTTCTTATTTTTTTTACCTTGAGATTCTTGTGGTAAAAGATACAAAGTCAGAACACTTGGAATAAAACCCAAAAATACAAGATACTGGAATGCAATTTGAAAGCTTCCAAGTAATGAAAATCCAAACATGGCACCAATCAAAATTTTTGAAGCAAATTGATCAAGTGATGCTACAATTCCAATCAAAGAAGTATTAAAAATAAATCCTGAGTGTTGTTTAATATTTGAAAATTCTTGACGTACTCGTAGTGCCTTAATCAGACCTTTAATTCCTAACAAATTTGCCAAAACAAATCCCATAAGAATTCCCATTACACCAAACTCAAAAAATAATAAAATTGAAAATACCAATGACAAAGAACGTCGGGTAATTTCATAAATTGAAAACATTTGATATTTTGATTTACTCAGCAAATCAGCCATCATTAATTCAAAAATTACAACAAATACAACAAGTAATCCTACAAATACATCATTTGTAAAATAATATACTACAATTGCAGCTAGAGACGAAGTTATTGTTACAATTACATATGAAGGGAATAAAACAGGTTCTTTTTTAGCACCAAATACAATAACTAACCGATCTAATCCAAATCTTGAAATTGTACCTAAAGAAGCAGTTGAAAGTAAAAAAGTGAGTTCACCATATTGTTCTTTTGGCAATATTAATGCCATCAAAAACCAAAATAATCCATTTATTCCTAAAACAAGTAATTTTGAAGAACCTAATGAAAAAAGATCTTTTTTTAATTTATTTACCATATAGATCAATTCAACATATGGAGTTATTTTAAGTTCAAAAACTATTAAGATATATTTCAGAAATACATACAAGTGGGATTTAGTGTAAAAATAATACAAAAATTTTCTATCAAATAGCAAGAAATATTATCAAACTGAGTAAAAAATTCTAAAAAATGGAATCTTAATAAATTTAATTAAAAAAAGATAACTAATCTTATTATTTAGTAATTTCTTTTTTTAATGACATAATGAATCTAGATATAAAATCGGATAATGGGTGGATTATACCTCTTTACAAAATCTATACAGATGATGAAGATGTAAATCTAATTACCAAAATAATCAGAAGAGGCAGTCAATGGGCAATTGGTCCAGAAATAGAAGAACTAGAGAAAAATATCAAAGATTATGTTGGATGTGATTATTGTGTAACATTAAATTCAGGTACATCTGCACTTCATGCGTCATTATTAGCATATAACATAAAAGCATCTGATGAAGTAATTGTACCATCATTTTCATTCATATCAACAGTTAATGCAGTTCTATTTGTTGACGCAACTCCTGTGTTTTCAGATATTGAAGAAGAGACATATGGATTAAATCCAGATCTAATAAAATCAGCTATTTCAAACAAAACTAAAGCTATTATTCCCATGGATTATGGAGGGTCATCATGCAAAATTCAAGAAATACAAAAAATTGCAAATGAAAATAAGATCACGCTCATAGAAGATGCAGCAGAAGCATTAGGTGCAAAAGTAAATGGAGTTAAAGTTGGTACAGTAGCAGATGTCTCAATATTTAGTTTCTGTGGAAATAAAGTATTAACAACTGGTGAAGGCGGTGCAATTACAACAAATTCCAGAGAAATTTATGAGAAATTAAAAACAATAAGATCACATGGAAGAGTTGACAAAATAAATTATTTTGAAAATCCAGAAATGGCAAATTATGTTGGTGTAGGATATAACTGGAGAATGTCTTCTATTACTGCAGCTTTAGGTATTACACAACTACAAAAATTAGATAAACTGATTAATCTCAGACAAAAAAATGCTATGCTTTTAACATCAAAATTATCCAAACATCCACAGATAACAACACCAAATCCTCCTAATGGATATGAACATATCTATCAAATGTATACAATAAAACTAGTAAATAAGAAAATAAGAAATCGATTAAGAGAATATCTATTAAAGAAAAAAATATTTTGTAAAGTATATTTTAGTCCAATTCACATGACAGAATTCTATAAAAATAAATTTCCAAAATATTTAGGAAAATTAAAAATTACAGAAAAAATATCTGAATTACTACTCACATTACCAATTTATCCCAACATGACAAAAGAAGAAATTAATTATATTGTAAATACAATAGATGAATTTTTTGAAATTAATAAATTAGATTCCTGAAATAAATACACGTTCTTGCATTTCTTTTGAACCAAAAAGTAATTTATAATTATTGTATTTATCTAATGTATAATCTGGAATTTGTCCTAATTCAATAGTAGTTTTTAATTCATCAAATAGAAATTCGAGATTTTTAGAAGGTGAAAATCCAATTTGTTTTAATTTCTTAGCAGATACACGATAATCACGTTTGTCTTGGATATCAGAAGAAATTTCAAACTCACATCCAGATAATTTTTGTATTCGTTCAGCTGCATTCTTAATAGTCATATTTTCTGAAACCACATTATAGGTTCCAGTTAAATTTTTTTCAATACTAAAAATTATAGAATCTGCTGCATCTGTCACATGTAGAAATGGTCTATACTGATCTCCTCCATGAACAATTAATTTTTTACCTGCAAGAGCCTGAGCTGTAAATAAATTCAATACTAAATCAAATCTCATCCGAGGAGACAAACCAAATAATGTACCAAATCTTAGAATGGTAGGAGATCGATTTAACCATCCAATAGCTCTTTCAGAATAGAACTTTTGTTCTGCATAATAATCTAAAGGATCTGTTTTAGATTTTTCAGTGATCAATGTGTCAGGTTGTGCACCGTAAACAGAACAAGTACTTGCAAAAATGTACGTTTCAATTCCATGTAGCTGACATAGTTCAGCAATATTTTTTGTTGCTAAATAGTTAATTTCCTCACTTGTTCTAGGTTCAATACTTGATGCAGGCATTCCAACTATAGAAGCAAGATGAACAACCGCATCAACATCCTTCAATGCTTTTACAGTAGAAATTAAATTTCTTATATCATCTTGAATTAATTCAAAATTGGGATTGTTTAGACAATCAAGTATGGATTCTTTTCCATACCATAAATTATCAATAACTCTAACTTTGTAACCTTTTTCTAACAATTTTCGGGATAATATAGAACCTAAATACCCAGCCCCCCCAGTAATCAAAACACGCATATTAAATTCATCATTACCCAATATTTGTATCATTCAATTCCTAAACAGATTTTTATGTAATTATCTGAAAGATTATTCAAGTTTTGAACGAATCAATAATTATAGTAAGTTATGGAAATATAAATATACTAAAAGATGAATAAAGAATATTGAAACTATTTTTTATGTGAAAAAATTTGAGGTAAAGAAAATATGAATACAAAAAGGCCACTCAAAATACTAATTCCATTGCATACGTTACCTACAATTCCTCTTGTACATACAAGAATAATTGAATCTATATTGCCGTATCTTGAGAAAAAATATACAGTAGAATTAAATTGGTTTGTATATACTCCAAATAAAATTAAACTGAAATCAAAAAAACATAAAATTTTGGATATTCATAATTATTCAAATGCGGTAGAAGTGATTAAAGATACAAAACCTGATATTATTTATACACATGCAACTTCATCATTAGATCCACATTTTGCTATATCACTTGCTGCAAAATTTCTCAACATCCCAGTATTTAGTGGAATCTGGGCAGATCGGTGGTTAAAAACCAATAATAAAAAACAATTTTTGTCATACATAACACAGTTCTTAGAAAACCGAGAGAGAATGAAATTTTTTATTTTTAAAATATTTTTTGTGAATAATACACTAAAAGTCGTAGGATTTTCTAAATTGGAATCAATTTTAAAATTATATAAAATTTCAAAGAAATATTTTAAAAATAATAAAGGATATGATCCTGAGTTTCCCAGTGAACTTCATTGGTTAGAAAATAATTCATTATTTGATGAAATGGATAAATTAGGATATAAGAAAGATTCTCTAGTTGTAACTGGAAATCCATTATATGATTTACCAATTAAACGTATTCGAGATTTTAAATATCATCAAAAAACAAATAAAAAAATTCAAGTTTTGTTTGTAACTAGTCTAATTGCAGAACATGGGATATGGACTGTGAAACAAAGAGACGAAGTTGTTAAAAAGGTTGTAGGACATATTGCAACGAATAAAAAATTTAATTTAGAAATAAAAATTAGTTCTTTAGAAAATTATTCTAAATATTCATCATTAGTTCATAGTATTGACAAAAATATTAGAATTTATCAAGATGGCGATTTTATGGATTACTTAGAAAAAGCAGATGTAGTAATATCATTTTCAGGAGTTACCTCAGTAGCAATATTTACATTATTAGCGAGAAAACCATTAATCATAACTAATTTTTTTAATTCAAAAGGAGACAAAGTTTTAGAGAATGAAATAGCTATGGATTGTCAAAATCCACTACAATTAACTAATTTAATTCAATCTAGATTGGAGAAAAATAATGAGGAAAAAATTGAAAAGTTCATCAATGAAACATTTTACAAGGAAGATGGAAATGCATCAGAAAGATTAAGTAAATCATTAATTAATTTAATTGAAAAAAATAGAATTGAATCATGACAAATTAGGAATTACCTCTCTATAAAATTTTGACGGATGATGAAGATGTAGATATTTTTCAAATATATACAATTAGACTACAAGATGAAAAATAAGAAAAAACTGCAAGCGCGTCTAACAAAAAAAGGTATTTTTTCCAAAGTATATTTCAATCCAATTTACTTGACGTCATTCTATAAAAATAACTTTCATACATCACATTTACCAATTACAGAAAAAATTTCAAAACAGATTCTCGTATTGCCAATTTATCCCAATATGATAAACAATGAAAAAGAAAAATTGAAAACTCTATTTCCAAATTTTTTGATTAATGTATGATAAGAGAGATTTAAAAATGAAAAGTTAATATATTTAAATACACAAATTTGCTCATGAAAACTAACTTTAGAATAGAAGAAAAAAGCAATACAAAAGATCAAGATAAAAAAATCCCAGAAGATGAAATGCTGTCACAAGAAAAATTTGAAGAATTCATTAGTAAATCGGGCGCAAAGGGTTCTTTTATGATATATCGCTCGCTCAAAAAAGAACAAGAAATGGGAATTGATGAACTCTAAATTATACAAATTTAAGATTATTTGAAATGTCAAGTAAAAATATTCCATCAATTAATGGAGAAACGCTATCTAAATTAATTGAAATTAAAACTAAAATTGGATTTGATAATAAAAAATGGGATGAATTTTTTGATTATATTTTACACACATATGATGATGATAAACAAGAAAATATTCTAGAGAATTCAATGAAAGAGTTTTTTTATAAAGAATTGTATGAAAATTGTGTTAAAAATTTTAGTTTGAATTTACATAATATTTGGAATGAAACTTCAGGAAAAGATATTTTTAATAAAATTGATTCAGAAGAAAATCCCAACTCAGCTATAGTAATCGGAAGAGGACCTTCATTAAAAAAACATAAACACCTCCAATTACTTGCTCAAAGTAATTACAAGGGTGCAATAATATGTACGGATGGAATACTCAATGTGGCACTAGAGAATGGCGTAACTCCAGATAAGTTTCCAAATTTTTATGTGGTAACAGTAGATAGTGATAAAATCATTAAAAAATATTATGAACATGAAAAAATAAATGAGTATGGGTCAAAAATAAAAGGCATTTTTTCAATAGTAACTGATCCAGAAACAGTGAATGAAGCTAGGAAAAGGAAAATTAAAATTCATTGGGTTCATTCTTTATTTGATTTAGACGAAGGGGGGAAATCATTTAACAAAATTTCATCATTAATGATTCGTTCAAGAAAACATGAAAACGGGATACCCGCACTACAAACAGGAGGTAATGTGGGAACAACATGTTGGTTTGTTGGATGGAAACTTTTAAAATGTAAAAGTGTTTGTTTGATAGGAATAGATCATAGTTGGACAAAAGAAGACTCATGGGAAACGATTACTAAACATGGAATTCCTAACAAAAAAGGGAAAATCAATTTCAATAAAGATGATTTCAATAAATTATTTCCAAAAGTGTATAATCCATTTTTTGATTGTATTTGTATTTTAGATCCAATTTTTCAGTATTATAGTCAAGGATTGAAAGAATTCATTAAAAGATCTGCGACACAACTATTAACCATAAATGCAACAGAAGGAGGATGTATTTTTGGAAAAGGTATTACATGTATGAAATTTACCAAATTTCTACAAAATACCAAGGATTAATTATTAGTTTTAACGTGAACATATGTCATGAAAACACTTTTCATTGTTCCAGAAATTAGATTAGATTCATTACCATATCACATACCCTTTTGGGCAGGTATTTTGGGTGCAATTGCGGAAAATAAAGGAGGCGATGTAGCAATTTTAGATTTAAATGCTTTACGAGTAAATTATGGCGGGGGCTTAGTCCCTAAAAAAATTATTGCAGAAGAGATTCAAAGCGAAAATTGGGACATTATTGGTATAGGCGGTCTTACTACGGTATATTCTAGAATAAAAGAATTATCTCCACTAATTAGAAAAGCATCTCCTTCATCATTATTTATTGGAGGAGGTGGATGGTGTTCTTATAATCCAGATGAAATATTACAATTAATTCCAGAGATTGATATGTTAGTAATTGGTGAAGGTGAAGAAACTTTTTCAGAATTATATGACCAAGTTTCAAAAAATGAGAGAAATTTTGAGGATGTAAATGGGTTATGTATTAGAGATAAAAAATCATATAAATTTACAAATCCTAGAGCATTAATTTCAGATTTGAACACAGTTCCATTACCATCATATGATTTAATGGAATTAGAGATTTATTTTAAAAATTCATCAATTCCTCTTTCAGCTGATTCTTTCAATTCTAAACGAAGAGCATCAGTGGTATGGGAAAGAGGATGTCCAAGAGGTTGCACATTTTGTTCTCATAATGGAATGTCTAGAATTGATTTACAAAATATTTATGGAAAAGGAGACAGGAAAGAGGGTGAAAAATTAGTGAGAATTTCTGATAAAGAGAATAATACATTTCAATTACCAGCAAGATGGCCTTCTCCAGAATATGCAGTAAATAACGTGAAGTTTTTAATAGATAAATTTGATGTAGATTTTATTACTATTTTAGATGAAAATATGACAAGTAATATCAAATGGACGAAAGAGTTTTGTAATTTATATATTAAAGAAGGTTTAAGTGATTTAGTTAAATGGGGAACTTTAGGAGATGCACCTAGTGTTGCAACTCAACCTCAAATAATTAAGTTGATGAAAGAAGCAGGTTGTTCATACATTTCTTTTGGATTTGAATCAGCTTCAGATAAAGTCTTGAATCAAGATATCCAAAAAGGCCAAACAAAGATGCATTTACAAAAAACAGTTGACGTGTTGTCTGAAAATCACATGACTCCTTTAACAACTTTCATGATAGGAAATCCTCAGGAAAACATTGATGATATAATGGAAACTCTAACATTTTGGATAAAGAATAATCTTGAAGTAGATCCATTCATATGTACACCATATGTAGGTTCTCCAATTTATTATAACAATAAAAAATTTATTTTATCTCAATATGATGAAAGGATTAAAGAAGGAAATTTAGTAAAAAAAGAACTATTAAAAGAATGGGAACTAGAGGCATTAGACATATTTATGAAAGATTGTGGAGATGCAACAAATTATACTGCCACGGTAAGCCAAAATTTTTCTATTGCTGAATTGGTAGCACTAAAAAATTTCATGTTTAAACAAGATACAAGAAGAATTCTACAAATGGCACATCAAAGATATGAACAAACAGGTTTGCCTCAATGGAAACACTCTGAAAAATGGGCTAATTATTGTAACGTATGCGAATCAAAAAAAGCAATTCAAATGATAAATATTTAGGAAAATTAAAAATTACAGAAAAAATATCTGAATTACTACTCACATTATCGATCAAAATAGTGGAACTAAATAAAAATGCAATAAAATATTGGCATATAATAAATAAAATGAAAAACCTTATTTTAATAAATAAAATATTTAAAATATGAAAGTTATAGCTATAATTCCTGCAAGAGGTGGCTCAAAAGGAATTCCTAACAAAAACCTTCAAAAAATAGGAAAAAATTCTTTAATAAAACAATCAATTATACACGCAAAACAATCCAAATTCATAAATAGAATTATTGTTAGTACTGATTCTCAAAAAATTAAAGATGAAGCCATTAAGAATGGTGCAGAAGTTCCATTTTTAAGACCAAAAAAAATTTCTGGAAATAATTCAACTACATTTCAAGTAATTGAACACTGTGTAAATTTTCTCCAAAAGGCAGAAGGAGTCATACCAGATATAATAGTTATTTTACAACCAACAACACCATTTAGAGATAAAAAAATGATTGATTCCTCCATTAAAAAATTGAAAAATCATTGTACTAGCGTAATTTCAGTTACAAATGTTAAGATGCATCCATCAATTTTGTTTAATAAAAAAAATAATTTTTTAATTCCTTTTGAAAAAACATTTGAAAAGAATACTATACGTCAAAAAAGAAGAAAAATGTATTGTCCAAATGGTTCAGTTTATACATTTTGGACAAAAAATCTAAAAAAATATAATTCATTTTATGGTCCAAAAATATCACCATTAATTATAAAAGAAGAAAAATTAAATTTAGACATAGATACACAATTTGAATTATTTATAGCAAACAAGGTATTAAATTCATGGAAAAAATTTCAAAGAAAATTAAAGTGATTTAGAAAAAATTAAGTAAAAAGACTCAGCATTTTTTAAACCAGATTGAACACCTCGTTGAATTGAAAGATTAACAATAGAATCTAATGATCTAGGATGAGGAAATTTTTCAATTTCGCTTTTGTATAACTTGAATGCGTTAATTTTGAAATTTATCTCTTTACTAATATCTTCAAAAACATTTGGTTCAAAAGGATTCTTAACATATCCAGGTAATTCATAACAAAATAATTTCATCACAGAACTTACAAGAGGTCTGCAAGCAACTAACGTTGAATTATGAACAATCGAATGATCATTATTTAAATCATGATTTGGAGTTGTAAATACAATTTTAGGTTTATGTTTTGAGATAATTTTTTCTAGAAATTTATTTATTTTCAGACTTGGAATAGAATCTAACTGTTGATCAGGAAAATCACCAAAATAGAATTTTGAAATACCTAATAATTTTCCAGATTTTAAACATGCAGATTTTCGCTTTTCAATCATATTTTTATTTGAATATTGTGCAGATGCACCTTCAGATACAACTGCAAGAATAATTGATTGTTTTTTTGAAAGTTTTTTAATTGTACCACCCATTCCTAAAACTTCATCATCAGGATGAGCTGCTATAATTAAAATTGTCATGAATAAAATTCTCAGAAACAGAATATATTATTTTTCTATTTAATTAGAAATTTGTCTTGATTCATGCATGTATTGAAGTAAAATTTCTTGTTCTGCATAATCAAAACTCACGTTATTATCAAAAAAATCCCCTGTTTTATTTGAAGTCACGTGAATCTCAATGATTTCCGCACCTAAAATAAACGCCTTAAGAGGTGCAATAATTTTGGGACAATGATTTGAAAATCCATTATAATATTTTATGTTAGTAAAGTCTAGATCAGAAAAAGAACAAGGATATTTTGATACACAATATAACCATTTTATTTTTTTATTGTTAACAAAATTTTGTGGTGGGGGTTTTTCAACACTTATCATTATTTCTTTACCAGTTTTTAAAACACACTCTACTAATTCAGTAGTATTAGAAAATATTGTTCTTCCATCAGAAACACGAATCTTAAATTTTTCTACATAAGGATCCAATAAGGAAACTGCTTCCTTATACATCGGAGTAGCAAACCACTCAATTCCAATTTGTTTTGCAAGTGAATCAATTTTTTTGATATTTGAATCAGTTATTGAAGATTCCATTAAACGAGATTTTTCAGGATGATCTTTGACATTATTTTCATTAAAAGCTTGAAATTTTACAGCATCAAATCCATAAAGCTTTGCATGAGACAACATATCTTTTAATAATTTGAGATCGCCATCCCAATTTACACCAATTTCAGCAACAATAAATGTCATAAAAAATAAAAATTTTTCACATATTTAAATAATTAAATTCAATGAACACAATATCATGAAAATTGTATTTATTGGAGGTGTAAAATTTAGTCATAACATTTTAGATCATATTTTAAAAAAAGGTTGGGATGTTCCGTTAATTTGTACATATCAAAAAACAAAAAAGAAGTTGTATAGTGATTTAGAGGAGTTTGATGATTTAGTAAGTCAATATAAAATAAAACAGATCGAAGTAGATAATATCAATGATAAAAAAAACATTGAAATCATTAAAAAAATCAAACCAGATTTAATTTTAGTTATGGGTTGGTCTCAGATTTTAAAACCAGAAATTATACGTATTCCAAAATTAGGAGTTATAGGATCACACCCTACAGAATTACCAAAATTTAGAGGAAGAGCACCAATTCCATGGTCAATTATTAAAAAATTAAAAACAAGTGCATTAACATTTTTTTATATTGATAAAGATGTAGATAATGGAGACATTTTAGATCAAGAAAAATTTAATATAAATTCCAAAGATGATGCAACCTCACTTTATAAAAAAATAACAGAAATTGGTAAAAAAATGATTATAAAAAATTTAGGTTTAATTAATAATGGAAAGGCAAAAAGAATTAGACAAAATCAGTGTGAATTTTTAGAATATTGGAATAAAAGAACTCCAGATGACGGAAAAATAAATTGGAGTCTAGATGCAGAACAAATTCACAACTTAATTCGAGCAACTACTTTTCCATATCCAGGTGCTTTTACAAATTATAATAATAAAAAACTGATAATTTGGAAATCAAGTGTAATCATTAATAAAATAAAGTGTCCAGGTAAAATATTAGGAATTAATAATTATGGCGTGAAAATAGGAACAAACAAGGGTTATTTGATTATAAAAAACGTAACATTAGGAACAACAGAAAAGATAAATTCTAACAAAATATTTAGTGAGAAAGATATTGGGAAAATTATCAAATGAAACGAACTATATCAATTACAACTGGAACAAGAGCAGATTATGGTATTTTGCGTCCTGTGTTAAAAGAAATTGAAAAAAGTAGAAAACTAAAATTAATTTTAATTGTAACAGGAATGCATTTATCTAAAAAACATGGATATACAATTAATGATATAAAAAAGGAGAAATTTAAAATTTCAACAAAATTTCAAATGATTCCAAAAGGAAATACAAATTATGACATGTCAGTTGTTTTAGGTAAAGGGGTTATTCAATTTTCTAAAGTTTTTAAAAAATTTAAACCAGACATAAATATAATACTTGGAGATCGAGACGAGGCACTAGCTTCAGCCTTAGCATCATACCATATGAATATTCCAAATGCTCACATTCATGGAGGGGATAAAACATTAGCTGGAATTGATGAATATAATAGACATGCAATTACAAAAATTTCCAACATACATTTTGCTGCAACACAAAAAAGTAAAAATAGAATATTAAAAATGGGTGAAAATAAGAAAAATATTTTTCTTACAGGTTCACCGAGTATTGATGATATAATAAAAGGAGAAATTACATCAAAAAAAAATCTTGAAAAAAAATATTCGATCAAATTAAGTGGAGATGAAATTTTATTACTTCAACATCCAGTTACAACACAAAGCAATGAAAGTAAAAATCAGATTAAAAATATATTAACAGCAATAATGAAATCAGGTAAGAGGGTTCTAGTGATTTTACCTAATTCTGATGCAGGTAATAATGAAATTTTTCAAGAGATAAACAAAATTAAAAAGAAACAACAAGTTGTTAAAATTTTTAAAACATTACCACGAATGGATTATTTAGGATTATTAAAGAATTGTGGAATTTTAATAGGTAATTCAAGTAGCGGAATGATAGATTCTTCATATTTTGGAATACCAGTAGTAAATATAGGTATAAGACAACAAAACAGAGAACGAGGTTCTAACGTAATTGATGTGACCAATTATTCAAATAATTTAATCCTAAAAGCGATAAATCAATCATTTAAACATAAAAATAAAATTCATCAGAGTAAACCATATGGTGTTAAAGATGCATCAAAAAAAATTAGGAGCATTTTAGAAGTAATAGAAATAAACGATAAATTAATTCAAAAACAGATCACTTATGATTAAAATGAATAAAGGATGGAAAAAACCAAAAATTGAACATGGAAAAATGACAGAACATAATTACATTGTTCAATATCCAGAAAATTTACAAATTGGGAAAAATATAGACATTGGGGAATTTACATACATAAATGCACAATTTGGTATAAAAATTGGGAATGATGTTCAAATTGGATCACATTGTTCAATATATTCTCATTCAACTATAGATGATAAAAAAGGTAACATAATACTTGAAAAAAATTGTAAAATAGGAACACATAGTACAATAATGCCCAACATAATAATAGGTGAAAATTCAATTGTTGCTGCATATTCATTTGTGACAGAAAATATTCCCAATAATGAATTATGGAAAGGAATACCTGCAAAGTTTTTCAAGAAAATAAATAATGGTATTGAAAAAAAGAAAATTAGTTAGATAGTTTTTTCTTCTAAAATGTCTCAAAGTTCAAAACGAATAATATCTCTACAGGTCTAAGAACAACATCAATGGATTCTAAATGATCAAATAAAGAATCAATGACAACATAAACTCCAATAATGGATACAATTAAAATATGTAAAATATAATAATTACTTTCTCATGTGTTATATTTTTAAAAAAACCTAGAAATTAATTCTCACATAAATATAAAAATAATACATCACATCAAATCAGATTTTTTAATAATATTGTTCTTTTCCAAATTACGTGTACTAAATACACGAGTAGAATTAACTTGTTTATGTTTTGCATAAATATACGAAGGATGTTGTATTATCCAGAATATGCTTTTGATGATTATTTTCAAGCTGGGTTTTTGAGCTATAGTTGATTCATAATCAGTAGCAGTCAAATTAGTATAGCCTTTAATTTTATAATCAAACCAAATACGTAATTCTCTTAATCCATAGATCACAAAAAATGAAAGAATTTTTTGTAGTACTAAACTAGATTCAAAGTTTGTTAATTTCATAGAAATTTGATTCTTAAAACCATGAAATGCTATTTGTGAATCAAGTTTGTTGATTGTTTGAGAGCCAATGTGATGTACAATAGATTTAGGTACGACAACTATTCGAAATCCCTTAATCCATGATCTCCATCCAAGATCTACATCTTCAAATGATACAAAGAATTTTTCATCGAATCCACCAAGTTCATTAAATATTTTTTGATGAATCAACATAGATGCACCTCTAGCACTAGAGATTTCTCTTATTTCATCAATTTTTGTTTTGGAATTATAGGCAACACCTAATTCATCAATAAAATCACCACTAGAATCAATAGAACCATCAGGTTTTAGTAAAAGACTTTGACATATTCCAACTGTTTTATCATTTTCTGGAACTTTAATCATCTCAGAGATGAAATTAGGAGTAACAACAGTATCGTTGTTTAAAAATAAAAGGTAATCGCCTTTAGCAATTTTTGCAGCAATATTATTTGGTTCTGCAAATCCTTTATTTGAATCAAGTTTTATTATTATTACAGAAGGGTAGTTTTTTGTTACAAATTTTAATGTATCATCAGATGAATTGTTATCAACAAGAATAATTTCATGCGATTCATAATCTATTTTATATAATGATTCTAAGCATTTTTCAAGTAATTTTTTTCCGTTATAATTTACAATTATTATTGAGACTTTTGGGGTTTTCATAATTTCAAAATAATTTTTAAGAATAAAAAGTATTATCTGCTTTGACGTATTTTATTTAGATAAAACGTAAGAACCCCATCATATGCCCACGAAGGTGCAGCAGAAAGTAATTTCATACCAAATTCCATTGTCTTTTGTTTTATAGGTTTGGTTTTTTGATATTGTAATAATTCCTCAACATATTTTTCTCTTGATGAGTCTTTAAGATGGTTTAAGATTTCATTTTTTATTTTAGATACATAATTTAATGTGTTTGAGATATTTTTATGAGAGAGTTGTTTTGAATGAATTCTATATTTTACAAGTGATTTTTGAATCAAATGAAATTTTACATCACATAATAATGCAGAATAAAGAAAAAATGCATAATCAATCGCTACTGGATCATCAAGTTTTCTAATTGAAATTTTATCAAATAAAAATGATGGGATAAGAGTAGTGTTTACATTAATCTGTTGTCCATCTAGTAATCTAATATTATATTCAAAATCAGACAATTCATTATAGTTTGATTCACAAAATTCTCGAAGTTTATTCCCTTTTTCATCTATTATTTCCCAATTTGAATAGACTATCGTCTTAGAATATTTCTTTGCTTCATCAACTAGAATATCTATTGTATATGGATACATTACATCATCAGGGGAAAACCACTTGAACCATTTACCCTGCATTTGCTGGATTCCAGTATTTAGTGCAGATGCAAGTCCTTGGTTTTTTTGAGAAATTATATTTACTTTATCTGAATATTTTTTTAAGATCTCTGGCGATGAATCAGTAGAACCATCATCAACCACTATAATTTCAATATTTTGATACGTTTGAGATATTATAGAATCAAGACATTCCTCTAAATATATCTCAGAATTATAAACTGGAATTATAACTGATACAAGATTAGAGGTCATTACATACTTGGCATACTATGAAATTATAATCTTTGATGAATTTAGAGTCTTTTTTTGATAAAATCAATCGACTTTATTGGAGATGGATCAATTCCTAATCTTACAGCATAGTAAATGGAAGAATAATCTAGTAAGTAAATCAGGCACAAAATCTTTGATAAAATTCCACCATCTACTGAAAAAATTTCCTTATAGTTTATGTTATTTTCATCAAAATATTGATGCATAAGTTTCCATCTCTCTTTAGTTTTGATGTGATCATCTGTACCTTGAATTATTACAGGAACCATTCCAGAGGGTTTCTCCCAAGATACAATTCCATTGTGACCACTCTCAATAATATCTTCAACTATAACATGAGTCTTTGCATTTTCCTGTAAAGAGTTCTTGAAGCGAATCGCAGCAGCATGAAGACCCCATGGATAGTATATTACAGGAACTCCATTAATACAAGTAGCCAAATCAAGTGATGGGTTTGTTTCAGATAGATTTGTAGAAGATATCTTTTGTGAAATATTTTCCAATAATGAAATGGATTGAATAATTTCTTGTTTATCTATTGGAATAATTGAGTTTAAAGTTTTAAGAATTGAATATACAAAATTTGGAAATGATGCACGAGGTGAATGGATTTTAGGAATTTTTCTGAATTGTATATTATTTTTTATACAAAAAGACTCTATCATTCCACCTGATGAAAAGCAAATTATGTTACAATTTTTTTTACTTGCAGATTCCAAAGTAGATAACGTCTCAACAGTATCTCCAGATACGCTTGTTATCACAACAAGAGTATTCTCATCTACAGTTTTGGGAAGAACATATCCCTTTACAACAGTTGTGTGAATATCAGTTTTTGATAGTATTGATGAGAATAGATCACCAATTGTTCCGGATCCCCCCATTCCAGAAAAGACAACATGATCAATATCTTTAAAATCAATAGTTTCTAAATCTGATTCACATGCATCTTTTGCGATTTGAGGCCATCGATCATATACTTTATGCATTCCTTGTGGATCATATTTTTCCAGAATCTCTTTATCAAACAATTACAATATACAAAAAATGAATCCATTTAATCATTATGAATTCAAAAAGTAAAATTATCAAATTGTGTAATTTTCATCAAGGAAAATAGTTACTTTATCAAGTATTTCATCAAGGTAATTATAGTATACCTAATTTGATATAGTCACAATTCTCAAATGAGTGTTTGATAGTTCTACCTGATGAAATATTTAACGGGTTTGATGGAAAAAGTGGCAAAATTAATACTAGATAAATCAATACAAATCAACATTTATGACACAATAAACGATATTTCAGAAAATCTGTTCATGTATGCGCTTTTGTGATCACAGACTCATATCAATTCTATTATATTTTCAGTGTATCTAATACTAAAAATTATTCCATATTTTCCAACATTATATCCAAATACAATCATACTTGGTTTGTATACTTTAATGTCAGATAGATTTTCAGAAGTTGATAATGATTCAAGTGCAAAATTAATACGATTCTTTGTTTAAGAAACTAATTTTTAAAATTATTTTAAAAACATAGTACTAGGATAAAAAGTCCATGTCATTATTCATTTAGTTCTACTAACAATTCTTCAAGGGTCATCACTTACAAGTCATGAAGATTATTTCAAAATTCTTTAATATCACTAATTTCTTCAGAAGTTAAATTATCAACATATTTTTTATTAGATTTTCACATTATTAAAATTAATTACAAAAATAGATATCAAAATTATGATAGTAATTCTTTATACAAAGATATAGCAGATTCCTCATCTTTAGAACCAACAACCACAGCTGAACCACGTTTCATAAAATTAACAGAAAGATCATTTGTTCTCATAGATAATCCCAAGTCACCCAAATTCTCAACTAAAAATCCTTTTTCTTTTGCAATTGCTGAAACACTTACAGAATCTAACTCAAAGGTTTCAGTTGGAGTAATAGAATAAGTTCTCTTACCTCTATTTCTGCCACACAATTCTTCTAAAATTAATTCTTGTTTTTCAACAACTTCTAATTTTCCAGTTCCACAAATCGGACATTCATCAGCTCGAAATGTTCTAGTACTATTAAAATCTAAATTCTCCAAATCAATGTGTAAAATTCTATTTGAAAGGTTTGGAGTTTTTCCAGTGATAATTTTTACAGCTTCTGCAACTTCAATACCACCCATAATAGAAAGAATGGATGGATGTACCCCCTCAATACTACATGTAGGCATTGTATCCTCATCAAGTGCTGGAAACATGCAATAGTAACATGCAGATTCTTTTGGTAAAATAGTAAATGCTTGTCCAGATGTTCCAACTGCAGCCCCTGTAACAAAAGGAATTCCAAATTTAATACAAGCCTTGTTTAAGGCATATCTTGCATTAACTGAATCAAGTGCATCAATTACAACATCACATCCTTCTACAACTTCAAGTGCAGTATAGTCATTTACAGAAACAGTTAACGCTTCAATGTTACATTCAGAATTTAATTTTTTTAATTTTTTTGCAGCTGCTTCAACTTTTACTTGACCAACATCTGATTCATCAAATAATGTTTGTCTGTGTAAATTAGATAACTCAATTACATCTCTATCAACAATTCTTAATGTACCAACTCCCATTGCAGTTAATCTTGTAATAATTGGATGTCCCAAGCCACCAGTGCCAACAACACAAACTTTAGAATTTTTTAATTTTAATTGTCCATTGTACCCAATTTCTTCAAGCATCACTTGACGAGAATATCTATCAAGTTCTTTTGAGGACAAGTCCTCAGACCCTCCAGCAACAGCAGGTAAAATGTACACCTCATCACCATCTTGTAATGCAGTTTCCATACCGCTTGAAAATTTAGCATTTTTACCATTAATGTAAATATTAATCAAAGAACGTGGCGTGTTATCAGCCT
>Ga0233434_1000429_pt1 | contig 48446 bp, 30 predicted proteins | sample SI_122_August201_4_FD_182738 | JGI IMG/M metagenome (GOLD analysis project Ga0233434, IMG submission 182738) | Seawater microbial communities from Saanich Inlet, British Columbia, Canada - SI_122_August2016_120_MG | ecosystem: Environmental > Aquatic > Marine > Inlet | place: Canada: British...
CAGACACACCGGATACTCCAGATACGCCAGACACACCAGACACACCAGACACGCCGGATACCCCGGACACACCAGACACACCAGACACGCCGGATACTCCAGACACACCGGATACTCCGGACACACCAGACACGCCAGATACCCCGGATACCCCAGATACCCCAGATACTCCGGACACACCGGACACGCCAGACACTCCAGACACACCAGATACTCCGGACACACCAGATACGCCGGACACACCAGATACGCCGGACACACCAGATACGCCAGACACACCGGATACGCCAGACACACCAGACACGCCGGACACACCAGTCACGCCAGATACACCTACTCCTACCACTCCAGAAGTTTCCCCCACTCCTGCTGTGACAGCTCCACCTCCCCCTCCTCCTCAGCCTCCAGCACCACCATGTCCACCATGTGGCTGCAATGGGCAACCAGGTGTTGAAATTACAATCATTGCTGATGGCCCAGGCTTCCAGTTTGACTCATCCATCTCCGATGAAGTTTGTCGTGGGATAACGAGTGACTCAAATGGAGATATCATTTGCGTTGGGCACACTACTGGTAACCTCTTTGAACAAAATAGTGGAGGTGAAGATATTATCGCCGTCAAGTTTAACACCTCTGGAGAGCTAATTTGGTACAAACAACTTGGAGCAACTACTCAAAGCAGTAATTCAAATGTTACTCACACTGGTTTTGATGACCTTTGTCTATCCATCGCAACTGATAGTTCCGGAAACATATATTGTGGAGGAAGGACTAAATCCAGTTTATCTACAGTACCCAACCTTGGTGGTGATGATGCATTTATTATGAAATTCTCACCAAATGGGGATATTCTTTGGATCAATCAATTTGGTGACGCCCAAGATGAAGTGTGTAACGACATCGTAGTGGATGATAACGATGATGTTTTTTGCACAGGAACGACTAATTCTAATTTTGTGGAGAACGTGGGAAGTTATCCAAATCACAATACGACCGATATTTTTGTTGTGAAGGTCAACTCAGCAGGGCTCTTTCAGTGGAAAGAGCAATTTGGAGAAGAGTCTGAGATTTTAAACGCCATAACTACATCTGATAGTAACGAAGAGGGCCTTGGTATCGACATTACCTCTGATGGAAGCCTTGTTATCGCCGGTTTCTCTAGTGGAAGCTTCATTAACGCTGGCGCGGGATTCGAGGATGCAATCCTTTTAAAGATGGACAGTTCTAACGGTGATATAATTTGGGCTTCACAATTTGGCGGTACCTTTAACGACCGTTGCAATAGTGTTGTTGTTGATAGCAATGATTATGTTTATTGTGGTGGTTTTTCTGAGGCTGGATTCGCCGACCTAGTTCCCGGTACAAATGCGACAGGTAGTACGGCAATGGTTATTAAAACTCACACTGATGGACAGTTTGCATGGGGCAAAAGAGTTGGCAATGTAGGATCAACTCATCCCAATTCAAACTCAACATGCCTCGATATCACCGTTGATAACTTCAACAACCTTTATTGCGGAGGCTCAATTAGTACAACTACAACGATCACTCAATTTAATGCCAACCCTAAGGAATATGAGTGGACAAAATTTTTAAAGAAATTATTTAATATTGAAAGGAATTCTCCTCAATTTTTTTCCCTAGCCTCTGCGAGTGCCTTACCTCCACACAATTATGATGCATTAATCCTTAAGCTCGATAGTGATGGAAATCTTTTATTTAGAAAAGAAATAGATAGCTCAAACGGAAGAGAGACTGTTTACGACCTTCACTTCCATTCAGAAAACATTCTCCTAGGTGGTGGTTTTAAAGATTATTATTTAGGCAGCTCTTATATGAACAAGGATATTAGTGTTATCGGAATGGGCACACCATCAAACCCACCCGTCTACACTGAATCTGACCAGATAGAAATTGATTCAAACGACAATTGGTATTTTTTCAAAGACAATAGCCTAAAGAAATTTGATTCATGTGGGACACTTCTTAGTGACACATACCAGTCATGCTCAACAATAGATGTTGACCTAAATGATAACTTTTACTGCATAAAACACAATCGAATTAAAAAGTATAATTCCTCAAATCAACTTATATACGATGGCTATACAAGCCTTCCATTAAGTAATCCTCTTGACGCAAGCAGCTTCGGATATAAACGAATTGTCAGTTTATCAAACACAGGCACTCTCGCTGAAATAAACATTAATACATATTTTGAACTAGATACAGCAGCGCTTATTTCCGCGGGAAAAATGAGAAGCGACTGTAAAGACATCGCACTCATAGATGATGCAGGTAATTCATTACCTATTTGGGTTTCTGATGGTAGCTGCAATACAACAGAAACTTTCCTCTGGACAAACATTCCTATCATCAAGCCTGGGGTAAACACCGTTACAATTTACTATGACAACCCAAGTTACCAGTTTAGCACTGATGGACATGATGTGTTCCCTGTTTATTTTGAAGATTACAACAATGTCACTCTTTCAGATATTATGAGCAGCGGTACGGTATCAAATGTTTCTAGCTCTAGAAACTATAGCAATATGGTTCTAGATAATAATGGAGACATGTTTATTAAAGACAATAACGGAAACTACATTGACCCCAACACAATATGTTCAAATAGCACTAGTGTTGCAAAAAATAGACAGATAACTAATATTTCAAGTCCGGCTCAGAGTATTTCTAACGGAAAACTGAAGTCAACAAATGACTACTACAATAACGCAACAATTAAGTTTCCTGCACCAATAAATAAATATTTTTCAATGATCAATAAAGTAAACTTCCTAACATCCTCAACCGGTGCCATGATGGGATTTGGAAACTTTATCAACGGTGCTGGTTTTGCGAAATACGCTAACGACTCCAACTGGCATTCATATTCACTGTTTCCGTCAGGAAGTTGGCACACGGGATCTGGTGGTCTATCCACAGGGATAGATTATATTTTTGACTTCAACTTCACTCCAGGAGAAATAAGTCAAACCTGTCTTTCTGGATGCAACCAATCACCTACTCGAACAGATAGTAACTATCAGTACATAAACGGTGGCATATTGGAATATCGCTTTCTTGGTAACTATAGTTCTTATACACCTGAGCTTGATTACCACTTTTATTCAAAAGATGCTGAAAACGAGTTGACGAAAAACTATGGAAACGAATTATCAAATGCACCAAGTCAGGGAACCTACTTTAGAACCCTCAATATTTATAACGGCTCCCTAGCAAATACTAATTTTAATTTTCATGTAAAGCTCGACACGGCCACCCTAATTAGTGAAGGAAAAATGACATCCAACTGTGATGACATTATGGTATACGATGGCCAAACAAAACTTAACCACTGGGTTGCCGACGGGGGATGTGGGACTGATGCAACTTACGTTTGGTTTCTTGTGCCATCAATTAATAGCAACGAAACAAAGAGTATCACAATTTACTATGGCAACGTTCATACGCCATCGACAGGAGACGGATACTCAACCTTCCCGGTATACTTTGATGATTTTGAAAGAACTCAAAACGTATGGAGCAACCCAACTTTTGGAAGCTACAGTTCTTTTCAATCTGGCAGTAGAGGAAACCCACAAAATACTTTTTACGGCCTAAATGTTTCTAACGGAAAATTTAAGCAAGCAGGTCACTCCGGTTATGCCCATATTGCAACAATACCAATAACAAGACCTGACAATTCGAATTACAGCTTGTACCAGAAAATTAAATTTTCAAGCGTTGCAAGCTCAGCATACAGATCAAGTTTTCTAATTTTTTACAATAACTCCAGATATGGATTTGACATGAGGTCTCCAGGATATGACCTCAAATACTACCTTGGTACGAATAGCACTTGGCTAAATGGACAAGGCGCTTACTATAGTGACATTGATTATGTTACAGAATATAGGTTTACGAATACGGTTGGTTCGACCCCCGGTAAATTAAGTAGAGTCTGCCTTGAGGGCTGTAATTATTTTACGACTGTTAACGTCCCACCAGACTTTGGTTCTGGCAATATGAATATTGATATTGCGGGAGGGTATACAGGAGCAGTGTATGAAATTGACTATATTTTTTATACAAATAATCTAAACTCTTATGACTCATCACTGAGCTCTGAAAACTTAGTACCATGAATTTAATACCAAAAGATTAAAACTATTAAACTAATGCCAGCTAAATATTTAAAACAAAAGAGAGTAGAATAATTATTCTCTTAACTTGGTATTATTTTTTCTTACAAATAACTTTTCTTTTAACCAGATCGCATCTTGATGGTTTCTTTGAAACTTTAAATGTCACCATTAAATGAACTTTTTCTTTTTTTATATCAAACGATAAACTTGGACATTGCTTTGCGCCCTGGATTTCAAAACCACTGACAAGTTTAAAAAAACTTCCATTTTTAAAAAACTTAACCTTTGAAATCTTTTCCTTCATCATTATTAGTTCGTCGCAATTTATTTTGACAGAATCAGAGATAATCTCAAATTTCTTTGAAATAACTCTCTCCCGCCCCTCTTTAAATTGATCACAAGACATCAAAGAAAAAATTAAAAAAATTATCTTGAAGGACATTTAGAACTTCCATAATCGAGATACTTTAATGGAGCGACTCCAGTTTCAGTAGTTTTTTCAGAAACAAATCGATGGTAGACTGTTTTTATTTTTCTCATAGGATCTTCAGTTCTATTATTTACTTCTAAACAAACACTTCTCCAAAGATGCTTTCGATAATGCTTATGTTTTTTCCCCATAATCGTTCCGAGAAATTTCCGCCATCTAAAGTTTTTATATGTATCAGCAATGCTCTCAGGCTTTTTATATGGATTTGTAAAATCAGTCCCCCATAGATCCACTTTATCTCCATTATTTCTTTCACCGTAAATAATATGCCATCCATCAAGGCCTGTAGGACTAGGAGAGAACATTCCCCAACGCTGATCCAAGTTCACACCAAACCTTAAAAAGTAATTCTTCTGGATGTTTTCAACTAACCTCTTTAATCTAAAATTATAAAGTTCATAGTTATTTAAATTATAAAAGAAAGTAAAAAGAATAAAGAAAAGACAAAGAGCAGAGGAAGAAAGTCTGAGAGATTTTAAAATCAGTTCTTTATTGAGTGTTATAATTTCGAATAACAAATCAATAAAATTGATTACAAACCGAAGACCAAAAAGAAAAAATCTATTATTATAGAAAAAAGAAAAACTTGAATAACAAAGAACTTCCTTCCAGAATACTTCCTGAGAGCACTTCTTTTCATTGATAAAATACTCATTTTTCATTTCTACAGTCTTGTTTATAGCAATGGAACTATCTCGAAGAAACAAACCTGACAATAATGTTCTTTCAAAAAAACAGATTCTCTTATTAAGAGTAAATTTTTTAAATTCATATTTTTTGGATTTAAATATCAAATCCAAAACCTGACTTGGGATTAACGGAAGCCAAAGAACCATAGATGCGTGTGGGAAATGCCCAACTTCCATCATCAGGATAGTACCAATGTGAAAAGAAAAAAGACCGATAATTAGTACTAGACGAAAAATCCAATTTTTAAATGGAAAAAATAAAATTACTGGGCAAAGCATTTCAAGCCCGTAAGTAAGTCTAGATCCAAACTTCAAAAATTCAGGGAAACGCATTAACCATTGACCAAAATCTGTTGAGTACCTTTCAAGCTCCATCGCAAGGTAAACAGCATCTCCATTCGAGAAATAAGACTCATAACTTTTGGCATAACCAGCATAAAAATAAATTATAGCAATTTGAACATAATAACCAAAAACCCCCATATTAAAAAACTTAGATTTTGTTTTCTCTGAAAAACAATCTTGATTACTCATTTTTATCTTTGGGAAAAATAAAAACCAAAACAAAACGAGTCGAAGGACTGTATCACCACTTTGAAGGATTAAGTAATTTCTCATGTGCAAGGAGTTTACAAATATCCAAAGCACAAAAGTGATTAATTTTATATTTTTTTTGGCCGTCATAAAAAGCCAAACCATATAAGCGTTTAGAAGGAGGAGCGCAGATAAATAATATTTATTACCAGACAAATAATAAATATTAAAACGCCAAAACTCGGTGTAGCTTTTGGCTTGAATCCAACGAGGTAAAATACCCACATCTGAGAAAAAAACATCAACTGTTAAAATTCGCTGAAAAATGTCAGATAAAAGTACTAACCCTAAAAAAAATCTAAATAAGAAAATAGCTCTTTCATCCAGACCGTAGATTTGCGATAAATTTTTAATTATTTTTTTCATTATTTCTAATTATATCCAAGACTTAAAAATCATAACAAAGGAGGAAAAAAAATAACTTATGAGATGATTAAATAAATGATGTTGAATATTATTCGATTTTCGAAAAAATAGTAATCGTGATAATATAAAACCATGAAATTAGTTATATTTATTTTCTTTTTTACTTCCTGTTTACAGTTCAATGAAAATATAGAGGTCAAAAAAAAATTCAAAGATACTAATACCTCACCCATTTTCACCACTAGCGCCTCGACATTGGACACAAGGGGTTATTTCAACTTTGATCTTAAGTCGCTTAGAAACAGACAAGAAACTATAAAAAAAATAGTTCTCTTCTCTAAAAACAAGTCCGTAAAACTAACGCTCACCTCTTTTGACATTCAAAACCATGATCAAATAAAGATTCGCCGTTTTAAAGACAGTTATTTTGTAAAAATCCTAGATTCAAGTTCTGAAAATATTTACCCTTTAAAAGTAAATGGTGAAAACCTTATCTTGTAGAAAGAGCATAGACCTGAGAAAAATTTAGTTAAATTACTTAATATTCTTGGCACATTCAACAAGTATCGTTGGCGTCTACAAACAACTTTTCGCTACCCATAACTAACCACTTGTTTTTTAATTACTTACCCTTCTATGTTCTCACTTTGTGTTTTTTCTCTAAAACAAACAATATCCATAACTTAAAAAGACCAATCGTCTGTGAATTAATCTATATATAGGTAGCAGTCATACGCGACTTAATAATATTTCTCGGAGCTGATTTTCATGAAATTACTCAACCGTTTGTTTATCTTACTTTTCATCTTCTCACTCGCATCTTGCCTACAAACTAATTCAAACTCTACCGCTCAAAAAAGCTCTCCTGCCTCACTCCCAAAAGTAGAAAGTGCTTCTATTAATTTAAACTCAAGAGTCGATGTGGATTTCTCCTCACTACTTCGTGAGTATCCAAACCTCACTCGCCTTCACATCGCCAATAGTTCTGGACATTCAAGCGCTGTTATTTCTAAAAAAACTCTATCAACTAACCCCATACTAAAACTTAAACCTGTTGGATCTAACGGACACTACACTGTCACTGTTTTTCTTCCCAACTCTTCTGTCACAAAAGTAATTAGGTAATTTAGGAAAATCGTTTATGAAGACACTATCTACTTTTATTATCTTTATTTTCTCCTTAACCGCCTTCGCTCAAGATTACTACTTTGAAGAAGGAACTGTTGCCTTTGAAGACCGGCACCACTTAACTGCGCTACCAGCAGACGGTGATCTAAATGATCTTGTTTTTAAATACCGAGTTCTCATCAAGGCCGATGCCACAAATGTGCAAGAGGTTCTTGGAATTATTTATCCAACCATGGCCGGTGCCGCAGATAATCTTGCCCTACTTTTAAATGATGAATACATTGATGGATTCTCCGAGGGCGCCGCTACCCCTACCGTGTTTGGGCCGGACGATGGGTTTATTTATTTTAATGGCGGACAAAAAGCATTTCTTCAAGACAGCATCGGAGGCCAAAGTAACAAGTCTGTTCTTTTCTCCCAACTTTCTGAAATGTTTAATGACAACAACGGCGGCCCATGTCCAAAAACAAGTTTTATCAATAGTGAAAACAGTGGGGAGTGTGGCGGAAACCTTGTTGGCTTTTCACTCAAGGGACTAACAAATGTGGAGTTTCCTTTCGCGCCGGAGAAATTCTTTAAACTCTATAATATCTCAACAAATACTTTTATTGATTATCGTGATGAAACCTTCGGTACAATGGTCGCGGCTTTTCCATTTGATACATCAGTTGCGAAGGAGCGAGTCCTTTGGTTTGATGCTCTGGTTGGTGACACCTCTGGTGAAGTCTCCGGACGATGTAATGGTGGAAAAAAAGCGAGCCAAGAAAAATGCTCCCAAGCTGGACACAATTGGCAACCAATGGATATGAAAAACTGCCGCCCACAACTAAATGGAACATTTAGTTCTTCGGACTGTCTTGAATCAGTGAGAAATTGGTTTGTCACAAAAAATAATAATTCAATAGCGTCTTCTATGCCGAATGCTAAAAATATCTCACTTGTCGATTTTGATAATTTTTGTATTGATGTAGCAGACACGGTGCAACCGCTCGTTTGGAATGGAACACCACTTCAAGGATTTTCGGAATCACCAGCGACCACTCAAATTTCACTGTTTGAGAGTTACTTTAATGAAGGCGATCACACAACACTTCTTGGATTAAGGGAGATTGATAATATTGTAAAACCAAGTTGCGGGAATACCTCTCCACCACCATCACCAAATCCGCCAGCACCGTCCGGAAGTTGTGGAGGGCCTATGGTCACCACGTGGGATTTTTCAGATCACCCCGACTCTCAACCAACTCTGACATTACCAATAACGAGGGTTTTCTCGCGAAACTATAATGCAACAATTGACTGGGGAGATGGGACAAGTTCACAAGTGACGAGTTACAATGATCCAAAAATTTCACATACATATTCCTCTAGAGGGAATTTCACAATTACCATTTCAGGAGATTTATTTGACTGGGGTCACGATTTTGGTAGTCCTAATGAAGAGTGGAGAGAATATATCACTAAAGTCGAAAATCTAGGGGACCTATCTTGGCTCAACCTTAAATTTTCCTCCACCCCTAAGCTCACAGAATTCTCAGGAGGAGTAACAACAAACCTCATAAGTATGTCTGAAATGTTTTTTAGAGCCGGTGCAGCTTTTAATAATTGGGAAGTTATTCACAATCATATTTTGAACCTAGACACCAGCTGCTTCGATACATCTAATGTCAAAGACATGGGGCAAATGTTTTCAGGCACAAAACCTGCCTCGTTGATTTTAACACATTTTGATACCTCTTCTGTAACAGACATGGGATCGATGTTTTCCGGGATAAAATCATTAACCGACGCAACCTTTGATATTTCCACATTTGATACCTCTTCTGTAACAAACATGAGATCGATGTTCTCACAATTTTACGGCGTGTCTACACTTAATTTGTCCCACTTTGACACATCACAAGTAACAGACATGTCTTACATGTTTGACGGAGGAGAATGTTCCTCCAGTATGCCACTCGAAGTTTATTTGCAAAACGGAGATAACTGCGGAGCGGTCGAGAATCCGCCAACAAGTATCATTCTAGCAAACTGGAATACCCAAAATGTTGAAAAAATGCATCTTATGTTTTACGACAGCGGTGTCACAACTCTTGATCTAAGTAGTTTTAATACATCAAAAGTAACAGATATGTATGGTATGTTCGGAGAGGCTAGAGTCTTAACAAGTTTAGATCTTTCAAATTTCGATACTCAAAATGTGACCTATATGGGTAGTATGTTCTCAAACACTAATAGTCTTTCAAGCTTAAACTTTTCATCCTCTTTTGACACCTCAAAAGTTACAGATATGAGCGGCATGTTTGAATATACGAGTAGTCTTTCATCTTTAGATTTGAGTTCATTTGACACCTCAAATGTTATCGATATGTCAAAAATGTTTTTGTTTTCGAATTTAGAAAATATCAATATTTTAAATTTTGACACATCGAATGTGGAAAATATGAAACATATGTTTAGTCACTTAGAAAATATTCAAAGTGGTACTATCAATCTCTCAAACTTTAACACCCAAAAAGTTACAAATATGAATTCCATGTTTATGCAGTCTAACACTATCACAAGCTTGAATCTTAACTCCTTTGACACTTCAAATGTCACGGATATGTCCAGAATGTTCTCTGACTGCACCCTTCTACAATCTATTGATTTAAGTTTATTCGACACATCAAGCGTAACAACAATGAGCTCCATGTTCAGAGACATAGATAATTTTCAAAATCTAGATTTATCAAGCTTTGATACCATCAATGTCTTAGATATGGGTTCAATGTTCAATGATTTTAAAACTAATGATCCGCTAGACTTATCAGGTTTTGATACGTCTAGTGTAACAGGTATGATTAGTATGTTTAGTGGTGCGCAGCTGCTCGGAGGTCTCAATATTTCCAGTTTTGACACGTCATCTGTTACCTCGACATGGGGTATGTTTTCAGAATTTAAAAGTGATGGATCAGTGCTAGACCTCAAGCATTTCGATACTTCCCAAGTTACAAATATGACTCAAATGTTTAGCTGGATGAGTGTTCCTTTAGATATCTCTACATTTAACACATCAAATGTCACGTACATGGGTAACATGTTTAAAGGCTACAACAATAATCTTGGCGTGAACGTTAGTAGCTTCGATACATCAAGCGTCACAAGTATGAATTCAATGTTCGCGAATTACACTAGTCTACAACCCTTGGATCTATCAAACTTTACAACGAATCAAGTTACAAGTTTTTATAGTACATTTGGATCTCTGTCAGTCCCATCTTTGAACCTCAACGGATGGAATGTCTCCGGCTTTGTCGAACCGTCACCTAATCAATATATGCACCCATACGGTCTTGACGGCACTTCTAACTTTATGACTATATTCAATGGAACATCTAAAATCCTCTACTGCGACCAACCTGGTGGAATTTTATGGGGGCAAGCCTGTACAACAGGGCCTTAAAGCTTATCTTTTTGACTGGCGAATTCGTCCATTAATTTTATCCGCACTTTCAACTGCATGATTCCATGCTGTATAGATTTGCTTCATCGAATTTGCCCGAAGATCACCGGCGACAAACAAATTAGAAATTGATGTCTCCCCTTTTTCGTCAGTTAAAACAAAACCACGTTTATCAACATTAGCTCCAAGATCGACTGCCAATTCGTTGTAGACAATCATTCCAAGGCTAATAAAAGTAAAATCTGTTTCAATCGTTTCACCATTTTTAAGTTTATACCCTTGAAGAACTTTTCGATCACCTAGAACTTCAGTGATCTCACTTTCATAAACATTAAAACGATATTTATTTACAAGCTTTTGAACATCTTCAGAAAAATCAGTTTTTTTTCCATGCATTAAAAGATCGACCTGAGGACAGTCATATCGCTCTTTAAGCATAATCCCTACCCAAGCTGCCCCATCACCTTCACCAATGACAGAAAGTCTCTTATTTAAAACATGGTGACCATCACAACGAAGACAATAATCCGCTAATTGAATATTTGCATATGGCAAAATAGGATCAATTGAGCCTCCAATTTCTGGTTGAACATCCATGACGCCAGTACAAAGAATTACGTACTCACAAAGATATTTTTCATTCTCACTTGAAGTGATCTCAAAAATCTCTCCAACTTTTTTAATACTTGTAACACCTTGTCTTTTTTTATGGTGAAGCTTTTTTTTGAATTCTCCATTTTCAAGCCAATCAATTGATTCTTTGTTTGGCTGAACAATTCCTTTCCTATACCCAAGGTGCCCAGGCATATTTTCAACTTTACTCACCCAAAAATCACGAGATTTTTTTTTATCTTTTGGCGTTCCAGGAAAAAATAAAGTCTCATCGTTATTTAAAACAGATCTAATGACGGCCATCGTTCCCGCAGAGCCGCCGCCAATAACACAAATTGGGTAGACTTTTTCACTCATTTATTCACCTATTTAAGCTGATGGATTAGTTATGGGAGATCTTTTTTTTTGAACGGTTTCTTTTTTATTATAAAGATGTTTTTCCCCATCAACGTCTTTAATTTTTACTTCTTGAATTTCAAACTCATCTACTCTTGTCAGTTCAAAAGAGTACCCTTCCCAGACAATGATTTGTCCATTTTCGGGAAAGTTATTTCCAAGCATATCAAGAATAAAACCCGCAAGCGTCGAGTAATTATCATTCAGCGGAATCTCCACTTCATAGTCTGTATCAAGATCCCGAAGAGAGATCGTTCCAGGGACAACCAGTCCCGCATCACTGCTTAGTTTTTGTTGCGCTTGGGCGATGAGTTCTTCTTCGTCATCGTGCTCATCTTGGATTTCACCGAGGATTTCTTCGACGATATCTTCAAGAGTAATAATTCCTACAACGATTCCGTTCTCATCTTTAACCAAGCTAAGATGTGTTTTCTTTTTATTCATGTGATCAAAAACAGCATTAATTTTCATATGCTCATATACAAAAAATTGTGGCTTTAAATGCTCATCCATTTTAAATTTTTCGCGCGCACCATTTTGAATAAAAGTTAGATCTTTTAAGTGAAGAAAACCAATCGTATTTTCAAGATCACCATCACACACTGGATATCTTGAGTACTGATCGTCTGTTGCATACTTAAGAATATCATCATAGCTCATATCATGATCAAGATATTTAATTTGTGATCTTGGAACCATAATGTCTTTAACTTTAATCGATGGAAACTCTAATACTGAAGAGATCAACTCAATTTGCTTTGAATCCATCGACTGTTCTTTTTCCGCTTTATTGATCATGTACTCGATATCATTTTTTGTCACAAGTCGACCGCGAATCTGAGCGTTGTTCCCAAGAACTTTATTTATTAGCCAAACAACTGGTGCGATCACCGGTATGAATAGATAGTACTGTGCTTGAAGTATTCTAATAACAAAGACACTAAGTCGTTCTGCGTGAGTTCTGGCAAACGTCTTAGGAATAATTTCACCAAAAATTAAAATAATGAATGTTGTAATACCAACAGAGATACTAATTGCATCATTTTTAAAAAACCGACTAGCAATCGCCGTTGTAAGTGACGCCGCAAGAATATTGGCGATATTATTTCCAACAAGGATCGTGGTTAAAAGCTCACTAGGCTTTTCAGTCATAAACTTCATTGCCTTACCGCGAGCACCACCCAACTCAATAATCTGTCTTGCTCGGTCAATTCCAATACTCATCAGCACGGCTTCTGAGCCTGAGTAAAAACCAGAGCACACGAAACATAAGGCCAAAGATATAAGCTCAAAATTGTTAATTTCCATCAGAGGTTTCCTCCGGTAGAAATATGGTGTTTAAATTTAAAATGGTAAGGGGTTGAATTTAGTTTTTTATAAAAATTAACTAACTGTTCTGACGGAGGCTCTATTTTAGTGTCCTTTGTAAAGTTGAACCAATATCAAACCTAAATGATTGACAGAGGGTTATCTAACATAAATATTACACCGCAACAAATTTTGAGTCCATAAAAAGCGAGATGACGCACCTACTAACTCATTGATTTTGTATGGCCTGATACATAAAGTTGTAGCATGCGATTAAAAAACCCACTTTTTCACAAAGAATTTTATTTAACTTGGCTCCTTCTCGGCTATGGCGCCCTGGCCTGCTACTTTTTGACTCTTTATCTGGGCACTCCGCCAGCTCTGTCTAGTTCTTTAACCACTCTCGCTTTTTGGCCGTTAGAAAAGAAATATGACGCAATAAAACCATCAGTCATTTTTTGTGGATCCTTTATTGGGATGGGGGAGGATTTAAGTATTGTTTTATTCGCTCCTATTGTTGCCGCGATTTTGAGTGTCCTTTTAAAAAGCAAGTTCGTGGGTCTTGGCGGAAAACTTGGAGCTATCGCTTTTGTTTCTTCACTACTTATTTTCTTAATTAAAAAGAGGGCCTTATGGATATTTTGATTGTCCTTTTTGGCGCTATCTCTACTTATTACCTTCATAATCAAACAAAAATTTGTGCAACAAAATCTTCAGCAATTTTAACGCTAGCTGCTTATGGACTGAGTAATTTTTTAACTTTCAATCTTGGTTTATTTTTTGGAGGAACTTTTATTGGAATGAGCGCTAAAGAAAAAATAAATATTTGGCAAGTCTCGGTGGCATGCCTTTTTTATAATCTGATATTTAAATTTGTTGTCTTTGAATATCCAACCCTAGGTGGAAGCCTAGGCTTTAGCGCTTTTGTTTTGGTTATATTTTCTTTTAGTGTTGTAGCGGCTTTCCGCCAAAATCGTGGTCCGCGTATTTAATACGATCGTTCATCTCGTGATCAAACGCAGGGATCTCTTTAATATTTAGAACCTTTCTAAAAAGCGTGTCGCACTTATAGCATGAGACTACATCACCAAGTTTTCGGTGAAGAAGAAGATCAAATACATATAAAACAATAAAACTTATTCCGTACGTCCAAATGGATAAAATCGCAGCGATCACAAATAAAGTAACGCCAATTTTTCGGTTAAAATCTTTTTGTTTATAAAAATCTTTTCGATCACAAACTGGACACTGATGAAGCTTTCCACTTTCGATTTCAGCCGAAAACTTTACAGGCGTTACCGTCTGGCAAACCTGGCAAACTGCTTCTGCGGCGTTTGTATTTGGATGCACATTAATCCCTGAACCACATTCACTACATGTAATCGTCACTTCAATCATAAACTTATCCCATATTTAAAGTGGTAGTACCCGGCGATTAACTCACCAATAAAAACAAAAAACGTCATGACATAAAGTACACCAGTTGCACTTTGAATCGAGCGAATTTTTGTTAGACGCCAGGTGTAGTACCCCATAATTCCAATAATTAGATACCCCCAACCAAATCGCATTAAAAGCATTATCCAGTTGAACATATACCCCATCGCCTCTGTCGTTCCAGCGGAGAAAAGGTTTTGATGATTAAATACTTCAACAGCACACAGAATAATTTTAAGGGCAAGGATCCACCAAAACGCAACTAGTGATTTTTTCAAATGATTCTCACTAAGCCCTGGAACAACCAGGTACCAATGCCCAAGAATCATCGCGTAAGTGATCACTCCTAAAAACATCATTCCAGAAAAAACGTAAAGAAGATCGTAAGTAAAGCTAAACTGTCTAAAAATCCCAATCGCAAAAAGAATGCTTAACGTCGTCCCAAAATAAAAAAGTGGGTACAACTTTTTTTTGTCCCCTTCAGCAAAGGATGGACCCAGCGCTAAAAATAATATTGATGGCCCTAGTGCGGCCAAATATTTTTGCCACGAGCCTATTAAAAGCACGAGCATCACCGAGCCAATATTTACGTTGTTGATTAATTTAATAAATCCCGCGCCAGTGTGCTTTGGATTTACAAGAACACTAAAAAGGCTTAGCCCAAGACTAACTGATAAAAGAAAATATAAGGATATTTCGCTAATTAAGCTCATTCGTTTTTACCCAATCGATTAAATCTTTAATGATCATCAAATTGGCGTCAGGTACTTTTGTTTCCCAGTCTGATTCCACAAACGTTGTTGGAAGAAGCTCCCAATGCCCAGAGTCATTTTTCGTACTTGCGTCTTGTCGCATAAGGACCACAAATAGGCAAACACATCGATCTGGATAGTCATATTTATAGGGACCTATTCTTTGATAAACACTTGTTTTTTCAAGCTTATGTCCCGTTTCTTCGTGAAGCTCTCTTAGGGCACATGTCTCTGGATCCTCATCAACCTCTAGCTTTCCTCCGGGGAATTCAAGAAGTCCACTTAACGGCCCATCTTCAACCCGTTTTTGAAGAAGAACTTTCGCTCCTTCATCAGTATTTTTAATAACAACCGCGAGGGATACAGGAATAAATGAAGGCATAGGAGGTCTCCGATAAAAAACTATTTAATCGGTATAAGACTAATTCATAGAGATTTCAAATTTTAAGGAACCTCGCACGGCAATTGTCGACTTCGACATTTTCGTCGAAGAGCATCAATTGTATTTTTTGTACAATCACTTGGCTTACATCCAATAAACCTAAAAGAATCATAATGATCACCTGTTAACCACATCGTTTTATCCTGGGGATTATAAACTAAGCGAGTGATTCCTCTGTCAGTACTGACACCTGGCAAAATTCCAATATCATATTCAAGGTAAGGGCTACTTCTTCCACTTAGGCCTGGAAGCACTGGTTTAATGGTACTTAACACTGGTATATTGTGATTCCTATTATTTTTAAATTGATCCTGGTGTGTCCAGGTGCTGTGATCAAAATTATCTATATCTTGTTGTGTTTTCCTAAATCTTGTTTGAAACGAGGGTAATCCAATAGGTTTATCATCTCCATTTCTAATGTTTGATATATGTTTTTCAATCTCACTATCAAGTAAAAAATCATAAAGACTTTTGTCACCATCTGAAATCTGGTTTCTTTGTTCTATTGCTTTTTTGTAAGCCATCTTCACGCAAAGATAAAGACCTTCCTTTTTGTTACAATCCTGCCCTTCCGCTCTACCTTTACGCGGATCACCAACAAATCTCTTACAATCACTAGGATTAAATGTTCCACTCTTACAAGATGATATCTTCGCTTTAAAAAAAGAATCGACTCTATCTGCATCTGTCTTTTTTTCTAATTCCACAATTGTATCAAAGTATTGTTTTACCTTTAGACTTTTTTCTTGAAAAATTAAATCTTTAAATTCATCAAGTTTATTGTGTCTTGCCATATCTTCAAAAAGTTCAACAAACTTCTGTTTGTACGCGTCACTTTTTATGCTGCTAAAAAAACTCAACTGAACTGAGTTATCATTAAGAAAACTCAAGACCTTATTTGCAGCATCTGCATCAGCGACGGTGCAATTATCATTAGAGTAAATACTCTCGGAGTGAAGTAATAAGAAAAACAAATTTAAAAATATTATTATTTTAAACATGGATATCTCTTCACAAAGTATTCTAAGTTAGAGTCTGTGACATTTGGATATTTCTGTTTCAAACGATTCAACAAAACAATTTCACCCGAGTTTTCATACTTTTTTAATAATCGTTTAAACTTCTTTCTTTTTGCTGATGCAGAAATATTTTCACTTGATAAAGACTTAAGCTCCTGATCAAAGCTATTTATAGCAATTAACTGATCACTCGGTTTTTTAATTTTTTTCATTGATTTTTTGATTGCCTTTATTCCCGCTCTCGCACCAGCAAAATCTAAGGGTAGTAAGGCTATTCCCAATGCCAAGTCAAGCTTTGCACTTTCCAACTGCCTAACGGCAATTTCTTCATCGGCTGATGTAATTAAATTATTTGTAGTCTTAGCGTCCCTAACAAATTCAAGAAAATCATTTTGCTTTACCGTTTTCGCAATTGAGTCGCCTAAAAATAAGCTTGCACACACACTTCCAACAAAGATGGCCTGTGGTCCAATCGATCCCACAAGGCAGGCCATCAACGTTCCAGCACCAAAAGTACCGTCAAGATCATCAGGTTTCGGTTTACCAAGACATTTCCTCTCAATGTCATAATAAACAGGGTATCTGCTTTTAACGGCCCTTGTTAGGTTATCCATCAATAATAACTTACTTAAAGGAACCTTATCAGAATCACATACATTATTAATTGACTCTGAAAGTTTGTCGTAAACATTCGTCGTATTACCACTGTAAAGTCCGGTGAACCTCTTTTTACCGGACTCAGTACTTAAATCGATTTTTGCAAATTCTTTTATATTTTTTTGCAATTTTGTGTACTTTGTCCACTGACGAAAAATTGATTTTGAATTCTCTGCTTTAGCAAAAAGAATAGGTTCCTTAGTGGCTAAATGATTTATCATCTCCTCTAAGAGCTTCAGTTTTTTTTGAAAATCTTTTGCCCATTTTGTTTTTGAGCATTTCCTATATGCTCTAGAATAGTCTTCATCATCTGGATCAAGTCGATCTGTACACTTAGACATTCTAGAATTAAACTCCTTGTTTAATTCATCTCTATTATCAAAAAATTTAACCAATCTTTTAGAGTTTTCTACCACTTCAGCCTGACGATTTTCATTTCGATAGTCTTTTTCTTTTGTCTTTTTACATTTATAGTTTTTAATTCCTTTAGAAAATCTCTGTTGCGTTATCTGTAATTCTATAAAGTCCAGTTGCATAACTATTTTGGCCAATAATTATAAAAATTACGTATATGAAAATCTGTATGATATTTTTTTTAAATTTCACCTTTATTTTTCGGTAATAAATAACAATAAATTAATCAAACTATCCCATAAGTGACTGTAAACACAGCAGGCTTTTAGTTTTTATAAATATTATCCTAGCTAATGGCCCAATAAACAAAAATTCGCTATAGATCTCTGAGTGAAGACCAATACGCTGCCTTACAAAAAGCATTCGATATTATTTGCCCCAATGGAAGGCATCACTGATCCCGCGTACAGGAAAACAGTGATGGAGCTGTATCCAGAGTGGGATATGTTTGCGACTGATTTTCTTCGCGTTCCGACAGAAGGCACTGTCACACAAAAAAAAGTGATTGAGCACTTCGGAGAAGAAATCTATAATGATCAAAAACTTCGAGATAAAACAACTTATCAAATTCTAACTACTCCTAGAGCAAACACCGAACAAACTCTTGAGATAATAAATAGTCTTGAATTTAATCACCTTGATTTAAATATTGGCTGCCCTTCAAGACGAGTGAACGCTCATCAAGGAGGAAGCTTTTTATTAACTGATGTAAAGCTTTTAGAACAGGTTGTTGGGTTAATCAGAAAAAAAACGAATAAAACATTTACCACCAAAATTCGTGTAGGCTTTCACGATGATAAAAACTTTGATGACATCATCAGATGTCTTGATTTTTGTGGAGTTGACGGAATTACAATTCACGGAAGAACAAGAGTTGAAATGTATAAAGGCGTTGCTCAGTGGAAATACTTTTCTCGCGCGACCAAACTCACGAACCTTCCAATTATCGCTAATGGAGATATCTGGACGCCTGAAGATATTGAAAAAATATTTAGCGAAACAGATGTGTACGCTGTTATGTGCGCACGATCTGCAATGAAAACTCCTTGGCTCGCCCGAGAGTTTCAATTAAAAAAAGAAATCAATTACACTAGAAATAGAAGGCTCGCGAACAGACTCGAACTTCTTCCATATTATTTCTGTGCACTGGAAACTAATTACCGTGAAGCAGGGATGGAAGACGCGAAGGTTTTAAAAAAGATGAAAGCCCTTATTCGCTATATTCTAGATGACTTCGAAAATGGAGAAGCAACAAAAAAGAAAATGCTTCGCTCTCTTGATTACAATCACTTTAAAGAAATTTTCTCTGAATCAAAAAACGGCTTACTTTCAATTTAAAGCTTTAAGTTAAGTATTTCATTTAAATGATTGCCAAAAATTATCGGCAACAAAAATATTCTTTATTTAAAAAGTAGCTTTTGAAAGGCCCTATTTACTCATTTTCTTTAAATAAAAGCCTAAGACAGCTCATAATAAGCTTTAGTGATCATTTCGCCACAAGGCAAAAGATTTCCACACCTTACACTGCCTCTTTGAATCATGATCATATATACATATATGTTAAAAACTCTGATGGTATTTACAGTCTTACTAACCACTTCTTGCTTAAAGCTTGCAAAAGAACAGGCGTCATCTGTCGACACCGAAAAAGTCTCACACAAGACGTTTCATGGAACGATGAAAATCGAACCAAAAAAACAATATGACATTTCCAAATATAAAAACTTAGACTTCGACAGACTTCTTATAATAAATGAAAATGGTTCTAGCTATAATCTAAGTAAAAACTCTGCCTCAAAAAACCAAAAGATTTGGTTTCCAAAGTCAGGGAAAACAACAATTAGTTTATTTAAAAATGGTTCACCAATACTCACCGAGGTGCTTCGGTGATTATTTTTAAAATAAACACATTAATTTTATTTTTAATTTTAATGACTCCTAATTTAGTTTTGCCCAATAATAATTCTCTCGGGAATGGAAACCCAAACAACAACAATAATGGACACGCTAGTAATCATCACAATCCCTCTAGTTATACACAAAATTCCTATGATTTTTTCCAGTCCGCCGGAACGTTTATGCAAGAGGACAGAGCAGCCTCACCTAGCGCCTCTTATGATGGAGATAAAAACGACTTCTCTGCCTACTTTGACTGCCTTTGGGAAGTAGAATCATTATCCAGTATTGTCCAAAGAGTTAAGTGTAACTTTAACATTACAACCGATGGGGCTAAGGATAATTTAACTCTACTTGCGAATGCCCCGCTATCAAACGTTCGTCTTTCCACTATGACCGCTGGTATGAATCAACAATCCGCATTTGTACTCAATGGAAGTCCCGTTGCAAATAAAACAAAAATTTTAAACATTGCTGACTGGTTTCCTTGTTCAAATCCAGGAACAGACTTCATTAACACAACCACAAATCTTAATTCTTTTTCACAGGGAGAAACTTTCATTTTAGAAATCTCCTATCCTAGATACAACGGTCAACCAATGACATATAATCTGGCGAACCCGAACCACTCTCTTTACGACTCGCTGTCAAAACTAATAAGCATATACAATCATACTCAAGGTGATTACCTAGAGCACGACACTCCAAGCTACAATTATGGAAGATCCAACAGACTACTTGCGCCTGTGGGCTTCGCTGCAGCAGCAGAACAAGAAGACTTCCTACTTTCGTTGGTTGATGGTGCTGATGCTTTAGACAATAATGGAAACCAGATTTGCTTTACCGCTAACTCTGCTCACCCAAATTGCACTGCTGATCGCTGCGACAACAACTGGGTTGAAGAATGCACAGAAGCGCTTCAAAACATTTCGGCCTCTGGAAACATTAGCGCTCATAACACTAGTTCAATAAAAACATTTTTTGCCAACAACAAAAATGTTTTTGAGAGAGGGTTTAACCCTAGATATATAAATCCCTCAAACGGAGCTGAAGTTAGCATCAATGCAAACTCAAGAATGGGAAATAGTAATGGACTCAACTCAAGCTATGCATGTGTTGATCTCAATAGCGGTTCCCTAAGTGACCTCCACAATAACGCAACTGCCTGCAATAATAATGGAGGCACTTGGACTCTTCTCTCCGCTTTTTTATTTCAATACGATGGAGACTACTCAAACTTTGACCAATATACAGACATTACAAATCCGGCTTGTCCTAATAACAATAATTCTCCAACACCATTTCTCTTAATAGACGTTACACCTGATGATGACTCTACTAATGCATACACTGACCTTCCACTCACCTTTCAACAAAATGGAACCGATAGAGTTATTCATCTTTATTACAATAAAGATGTTTATTTAAACCAAACGCCTAACTCAGATATAAAATTGTTTGATTACTCCGATTATCTAGACAATCAAAACAATGGTGGAACTAACCCTCCGGTTTATACTTGGAGTAACGGCAATTATGTTAGCGTGGATCAAAGTAACTCAAAGTTAGTTCAACTAGGACTTACGCCAGTAAACGGATTTAACAGTCTCTCAAACGGAACATATATTCTTGTTTTTGACTCGAACCAAGATATCATCGCCGAGCTTGGTAATATTTCTAATTTTTGGACAACGAATGATTATTCGCATTCGGGCGTCCAAGGAAGTACAAGCCCTGACCCAAGTAATCCTTCTAGCACTCAAAATACCTCTGACGGACTATATACCTTTAACATAACAGGCGGTGGCGGCGGAATCTCTTGCGATCCTAGTACAAATGTATCAAATTCAAACTACGCCGTTACACCTCTTCCTGGAGTCACTCCTCTTGGTGATAATGTGAATGTTACCTGTGATGCCAGTCATGATAATAATGGTAATACGCCAACTGTCGTATGGACTTGTTCCTCCATTGATGGAAGTTGGAGTGGTAATAATTGTGTTCCTGATACAGTGACTCCTCCAAACTCTAGGCCAGTTCTATTAACATCCAATGGAACATCGTCTCCTTATGATGGAGAAACAAATATCTCAACGACGCCTCCAGTTCTTCTTTTAAAATTTGAAGATGCTGAGGGTGACCAAATGGAAACTCATAACAACCCCGCAGCAAATGTTACGGTAAATATTGTTGACTCCCTAGGAAATACTATCACTGGCAATGCAGGGTGGGACGGCAATGATATGCTCACGATGACAGGCGTAACGCTTAATTGTGGTGAAACTTATCACTATGAGTACATTCAAGGCCTGGTCAATGATGGTAATTTAGGTGTTAATGCTGAAACAAATTCAAGTCCATCAATCTCATTTACGACAGTTGCTTGTCCAAATAATCCCCCAGTTCTCCTTGCAACAACTGGGAACTCTTCACCTTATGATGGTGAAAACAATATCTCCTCTTCAGTAAATACTGTAACCGCTAAATTTAGTGACGCTGATGGAGACTCGATGACCTACTTAGCTAGTTCTGCTCGAGTTAAAAAGTTTTCTGATGATAGCGTCGTATCAAATTCAACATCATTTAACACTGATACCATTACAGCTGCTGTAAGCCTTCTTTGTGGAACTCAATACTATTGGGATATTGACACTGCATCTATTAGTGATGGAAACGGAGGAAGTTTATCGCAAGCAAATAAAACTTCTAACCCAAAAGTTGTTTTTACTACTGATGCTTGTCCAAATAATCCCCCAGTTCTCCTTGCAACAACTGGGAACTCTTCACCTTATGATGGTGAAAACAATATCTCCTCTTCAGTAAATACTGTAACCGCTAAATTTAGTGACGCTGATGGAGACTCGATGACCTACTTAGCTAGTTCTGCTCGAGTTAAAAAGTTTTCTGATGATAGCGTCGTATCAAATTCAACATCATTTAACACTGATACCATTACAGCTGCTGTAAGCCTTCTTTGTGGAACTCAATACTATTGGGATATTGACACTGCATCTATTAGTGATGGAAACGGAGGAAGTTTATCGCAAGCAAATAAAACTTCTAACCCAAAAGTTGTTTTTACTACTGATGCTTGTCCACCTTCTAGTTCACCGTTCCCTACAATAGCCAAGGCTAATTTTGAATGGGGAGGCAGTAACCACCCCTTAGCTGCTAGTAGTACTTGCAGCAGTTCATCAAATTGTAATACTACAATCGAATATCAAAACGTCGCCATGACTGAAACTCTTACTGACTGGCTTTACATAGACTCTGGCAATCCTCAAAGCCCAAACCCCTTGATGGACTTATATACAGTCCACGAAGTAATTTCTGCGTTGGGAACATGTGATCAAACTTCTATCGGCTCCAATGCTTTAAATAACCTTACTGTTTCACACGTAGGCCCTATCAACTTTATATTTAATGGAAGTAACAACAGATATGGTTTTGGAAACACTGGAATGCAACAGTTTAAAAATAACTCCGGTCCAAGCACTCCTCAATTTGAGGTCCATAGGATAAATGATAATATTTCTAGCGCCTATAAGCTCTGTGTCTACCAAGCCGTTAACTTGGATTCCATTTCGTCTAGCGTTGGAAATAACACCCTAACTCTTCTGAATGATAATAATACCGTGGTTAGTGAACCTACGAGCTTAGTATTTTGCGGACCTCACAGTATTCCAAATTCAAACAAGAAAACAGCTGGCTCAATTAGTCTTTACGCTGGAGAAAACATCCAAAGTACACCTGTTGTTTGCGACAGTGGTTATGTTAGTTCGGTCGACAATGACGGCGATGGTTTTTTCAATGATCAAAATGTAACCATAAATTGTACTGCCAGTGGCTCCTATCAGCAGCATGGTGAGTGTGTACCAATGATTTTAAATTCATTGAGCCCAGCGGTAGCATCTGGAGGAAATGCAACAAGCACATCTCTAGATATTACATTTGAAAATTCCATGACAATAATTTCAAATAGCGGTGCTAAAATTTCTCTATACACAACTAATGGCACCCTGGATAATTCAAGCGACGATTCACTCGTGGAATCATTCACACATAGCAATATCTCTTGCATCGGAAACACATGTTCCGTGACACCTTCTACCTCTCTCAACTCAAGCACTCAATATAAAGTCATTGTAGATAACAACCTATTTAAATACATTGACACAAATAACAACAACCAAGAGGTAATTTGGGAAGGACTAACTTCGGTCACAGCAAATGGCATAAATATTCCAGCGTGGTATTTCAACACTGGAAATACACCAAGCAGTATCTCCTACACGACAAACCCGACTCACCAAGGAACTCTCCTCGCACCATATGTTGATCCAGTTATTACATTCTCTGAAAATATTCATGTTGGTGATGCAAACTTTAAAGTTAAGATTTATGAAAACAACGTATTTAAAGTAAATTATGCGGTCTCCTCCAATTATGCAGACCCAACTAACAAAGCGATAATTCTAGGAGATCAACTTGTTATTAGTTACGCCTGGCAACCTAACGGTATATATACAATTGAAATTGAAAATGGCGCAATCATAGACAATCAAGGACTACAATTTCCAGGGATCCCACAAGGTGACTATTGGTTTATGGCGGAGAATGTAAGTTTTTGCGGGCAAACAGTTGTACAAAACTCTAATTTTGACAGTAGTAATCCGCTGCCATCAGAAACCCTGAGCGGCGTAACTCAAAATGTTTCTTGCTCCCTCTCATCAGACGTAAAACTGTGGACCTGCGGAGATCATGATAATAATAATACTACGTCTATCAGATGGTACGGAAATGCTTGCCCCAACACACCTGCAGTTGCCTGCTCCCCCACTGAAGTCGCAAACTCAGACTATTCAGTAATTGGAAGTATTACAGCTTACGCAAATGAGCCTGATATCACAATAACCTGTGATGAAGGTTATCAAGCAAATGGAGAGACACTTGTTTATGCCTGCGACGGATCAGGTAATTGGTTTAATATTTCAACATGCGATTATGACTGTGTTTACTTTGGAACATGTGACGGAGGAAACGCACAATGTAGTGAAGCAAACAATTGCCCAACAAGTAATGATTCAAACCTCAAACCTCCAGCACCAAGTATAAGTATCCTGGGTCGAGATAAAGGTTATACTGAAATGAGTTGGATGTTTGGGGATACCTCTAATGACCCCGCATTCTTTTGCTCTGGAGAGAAAATTGAGTTTGGACTTTCTGTTTCAAAATCTGGAACTTCTATTGAGGATTCCTTTAACATCGTCAATGGTACTCAAGAGTGCGCTAACGAAAAAAACATGTATGTCTACGTATACACCCAAAACTGCCCATATGATTCAATTACCTGCGGCTTTACTTCAAACCCATTCACTGGGTTTGGCAATCCACACGTAGAGGACAGTATTTTACACGTTGGTACTCTACTAAAAGATAGTATCTCTAATAACTTTATTTTCGGTGGATCAGGAGACTCCAATACCTATGCGAATAATTTATTAATCAATACCATTCAAGAAAAATTAGTAAATGGTGAGGTCACTAGGTTCATTGGTTCACTTAACTATATCAATCTATCTGCATGGACAGTCTTCTCATCCACTCCACCATCTCAAGCAAGCAGCTTAAGCGACATTTACGGAGACTCGAATTTAAATCACTCATGTGGAAACACACCACAATTAATCTCCGACCCAACATCCTATTCAATGACCAGGGCCAATGGAGATGCGAACTTTAATACTGCCGCGAATAACTCTGGGATGTGTGGAAGCAGCTCGGTAACTGTCACTAATGGAATTCCTGATTACTCATGCTCTAAACTATTCTCCAAACCGACAAGCACGGAAGGAGGGGAAATCCAATGGTTTCTAGACCCAATAACAAACTTTGACTCAAATTACCCCGGAAATGATTCAAGCAACATTGATGCACGTTTTCCCCAGAAGCTCACAGGTGTTTCCCCCTCTGATCGTGATTGGTCAAAAGGAAAAATGGCATCGATTTACGGTGTCGTAAACTTTGCCGCTGTTGAAGATACAACGTTTGGAGTGTTAGGTCTCGATGGTAATGATCCTAACTGTCAAATATTTAATCCTTTATCAAAATTCGTTGTTGTTGATCGATACGACACAACAGACCCTTCATGGAATGGCTCATGCCCGGCAGTTCCACAAACTGGTGCTGCGATGTTTCGGACAAATGGGTATCGACCCTCAGATTACCACAATGACCTCTATGCGGCTGACCGAAACTGGGATCACATAAATAAAAAACACTGTTACGGAACTAACACTGAAACAACTTATAGTATTAATTGCGATGGTGGGGCTACTGGAGTGAATAATTCATCGAGCTCCTCTGGCGTCGATTGTGATCAGTACAGCTTCGAATCAATGAGGGCAAACTGTGAATGTCGTAAGCAATGTGAAGGACAAACAGATTACCCAGGTGGCGAATCTGCTTGTATCTCCTTTTGTAAACTCCATTCTATTCCAGGGTCTTCATCCTCAAGCGCCTCTAGCTCTAGCGATCCGGGACTTCTTTACGGAAGCTGTAGCCTAGAATCAAATACAACTATTTATCAATCTAATTGCTGGGAAGATCCAAACTCAACATGGCATAATACCCCTTACTCTACAATAAAAGGTCACTATAATAATTTTAATCAACACTGGAAAACTGACTCTGCATCAAATAACTGGGTCGGCAATAGTGCATTTTACCCTTATGATTACCAAGGTGGAAATGTAGCCTACGGACTACAATCAGATTATCCATCTCCATGGATTAGCCCAGAATACCAAAATGATAACCATATGGAGGCTTTCACTTTTACCACTCCAATATCAAGCAATGTGACTTTGTGTATTTACCCTATTGTCACAACCGATAGATACGGAAATGACACCTTTACCAGAGTTGTAGGGGGAAGCACCAACCCATCCAATGGCCCATACCTAGTCGGTCCTTCAAAGAAATTAACATTTGAAGACACGAACCCATCATTCAATAGTGACTACCAGGATGTTGCCGATTGTGCTTTATGCCCATCTAGCTCTCATACGGCAACAAACTTTGAGCCAATTTATTTAGGAGCTGAGCATATAATTGAAAATGATTTAACTGGAAGCGCTGACCAGGTTTTTTGCAACACATCTAATGGACAAATAGACTCATGCTCTGTTGATGCAACTTCTAATTCTATTGTCCAAAACTTATATGAACTAATGAGACCAGATGGAAGTTACTACTCTTACCTAGATTCCACAACAACAAGCGAAATTACCTCAAGGAATTTTGGCAACGATCCTGAAAGCTTTTGTAGCAACAGCAGTCTTGTAAATGATACGGCATCGTTCACCCTAAACTCACTAGATATGACTTTACCGAGTATCCATTATGATATTTCATCTTGGTGTACAACCTCGGCATGTTATTTTCAATCAAGTCAAGATCCAGCGGTTTGCCGAAGGCATTAAATAAAAGCACCTTGGTCTGCTTGAGTGTTTCAATCAAAAAAGAAATCAATTACACAAGACTTTTAAAGAAAATGAAAGCGCTCATTCGCTATACCCCAGGTGACTTTAAATCGTGAAATTTTCCGTATAATTTTTAAATGCAATTTAAAGTCTTTTTTAAAAGTTAAATAAAAATATACATCAAGTTTTAATGCCTAAAAAAGTTGTCACCCACTCTATTAAGATCGTTTAGCTATCATGTAAAATCAGTCGTTATTACATAAAAATTAAATAATTCTTCTATTAAAAAAATTAAAAAAAATTAAATTAATCATCTTTTAAAAAATCAATAAGAACGGGCACTTACCGAATAGGTTGTAACCTGAAATAAACTTATATAGCGAATGTCAAATATAGCGAATGTCAAAGTAATGCTTTTGCTAAGCGGTAGTTTTTAGAGGAGTTCTTATCACTAATCTAATTTTTAAAAACTTTTTTTCTAATCATAATATGATTTTATTAATCGCAATGTCGCTATTACTCACCGGTTGTTTTGAAACCCAAAAAACAGTAGTGATTCAATCCGGCCCTTCTTCAGACCCAGGCAAAGTGAGTATCAAATCAAAGGTGTTCGAGGTAGGAACTCAAGTCCATATAGAAAATAGGTATGCAATCAAATTTAAAAAAGTATCTAAAAATTTAAATGGTAAAGTTATCATCACTAGCTCTAACGGTGATCAAACCTTTTTAAGTGCACCGATAAGATCGGTAATAAATAAAACCTCCATTTCTCTTCGCACTAGCGATTACGCCGGTGCATTAAAAATTGAAGTAAAAGACAACGGACAGCGAATAAGTTCAAGCATACAAAAACTAAATCCCTCAAAAGTTAATGAGGTGAATTTATGAAATTATTTTTAACTTTATTTTTCTTTTCTTTAATTACGGTAAACTTTTTTCCAGCTACTTTACTTGCCAATGAAACAAATTCTCACGCTAGCCAAAAAAGAGCTCCCAAAGATAAGCACCCGACAAACAACTCAGAAGACAGTGGAAATACAAATCCAAACAAAAGGTATCACGCTGCAGCCCAGGACCAGTCGGAAATTGATTCTATCATCAACAAAAATAATAATAATCTTGATCTAGTCAATGTTGGACTCGCGGTCTTCCTTGAGGACGATATCGATAGAGAATTAGTCTGTGAAACAAATCTTGATGGATCTTACCTATCTTGCCCTCAGACTGCTTGTAGTAATGGTTTCAGCTGTAACTCTGGGCGATGTTGCCAATACTCAGGTGAGTCAGGCGATTATGATGCCACAGATAATAACGTAGCCATTGAAGCATCATGTGTTTTTAGACATGTCGGCTCAGGGTTACATTTCTCAGACAGTATCGCCTCAAGCTGCGACGGCGGATTTTGTAGCAATACTAGCCTTACTTGTACCACGAATGCAGAGTGTTCAAATTACGCAATGCTTGAAAGCGTCACTGTTCAAGCAACTCCTCTAAGCTCTGGTGGAGCTAGCTACCGTGATTTGCAATTTGGACTTGCTTCTCCATGTGATGGAAGCTCATATTTCACTGATTCTATTGATCGAGTTCAAAGGGCTAGTTACGACTCAAGTGTAATCTCAGCAAAAGCTGTGGAATATGGAAACATAATTCATCTATCGCACCAAGGCTTCACAAATGACTTCAGCTGTAAAATACCTTTATTAGGTGCTGATGAATGGATGGTTAACAACCAAGATTCCTCTGGGGACTTACCCATATACATACCAGGTCGTGTTTCTTTTGCCGGAGTTTCTTGCAAGAATACACAAAGCTCTAATGTTTATTACTTGCAGTCCCATGAAGTAGGTCAAGCTGAATGTGAAAAAATAATTAGAGATCATACAATTGTTGATTTAAATGGACCTAGTCTTAGCTCTATTAATGCAAATAATACCTTTGAGTATTCAGGCGGTGATGGTTTTGCCATCACTAATACTCTAAAGAGACAAAACAATTTCTCTTATTTATATTTTTTCCCACTCGAGTGGTACCACCACATGACATCTCAGACTGGAAGTAATGTAGAAAGGGACATATTCACTGAATGGATCGCTGGTTTTGATAAGTGGATTGATTCATGTGGTCCAAGTGGATGTAACTTAGATTGTAATAACCCAACTCCAGACACTCTTGAGGCTTGTCAAATTTTTGAAAAGGCTAACGGAGTATACACCTACGTACATGCTGCTGGTAAGAAAGAGGGAGTTAAAATTGACGGGGCAACAAATAGAGATATGCATACGAGAGAAGCAAGAAAGTCGTGTAAAAATACTGAAGGAACAGACTGCGAAGTTCTAAACAGCAGCTACATCGATGATGTTTGTGGTTTTTTAAGACCAGATCCAAATAACCCTGATCAATGTTTAGACGAAGCAAACATCCAGTTAAGTAATTTTTTATTAGAAAATATAAATAACTCTCGATTTGGTGGAGATGCAGCTTGTAACTGTGCAGACTTGAGTGCGTGCATTGGGTTTGAAGCTCCTACTAGTAACAATCCTCCACCACCTGTAAACTGCACATTCATTAATAATATTGAAAATACTTCTGGCGGTACTGCGCCAATGCCTATTGATCATGGATTAACATATAACGTAAATTGTGCATCTGGTTTTGAATATGATGGAAATAACTCTATTACCCTTAAATGTGATCAAGGTAACGTAACGCTAGAAAACGGAGACCCTGTCCCATCCGCATGCCAGCCAATTCAATGTCAACAAGGTTATCATTTGGTAGCGGGAATTTGCATTGATACTGATGAATGCAGCACCAACACAGACAATTGCCATGAAAGCGCCACATGCACCAATACAGCAGGTAGCTTTTCTTGTTCGTGCAATACTGGTTTTACTGGAGATGGTGTCACATGCTCAGAGCTTTCTTGTCCTTCTGGACAAGAGCGGGTTGCTGGTATTTGTGTCAATATAAATGAGTGTGCAACACCTTCTAAAAATGATTGTCATGCCAACGCTACTTGCACAGACACACCTAGCAGTTACACTTGCGAGTGTAATCCTGGATATTCAGGTACTGGTAAAACTTGCTCTGACATCAATGAATGCGCCCCTGGTTCGACTAACAATTGTCATGCAAATGCTTCTTGCGCGAATACAGTCGGAAGTCATATGTGCCAATGTAATCCCGGCTATAGCGGTGATGGCGAGAGCTGCTCTGATATCAATGAATGTAATGCCATTTCTCCAGTAGGCTCATACGCATGGAATGCTTGTGGAAGCAATGAAAGTTGCACGAACTCAGACGGGTCATTTGCTTGTAACTGCAACGAAAACTACAGACTAGAAAATAATATCTGTAAGCAAATAACTCCTCTCACACCACGGGTCAGCAATAATTCTCAGTATGCCAATAATTACTCTACAAGCTGTACTGCAAACTCTGGAGATAGTAATTTCACCTGTGTTCAAGCAGCAAGAATTTGGTTTGATATAAAAGACGATCAAAACAACCCTTGGATCCTTCAGCTATCTGGCACAAGTAAAACACCAGTTAATTTTTATACTCTGTTAAAAGTAGTCAACCCTTCAGAAAACTGCGATACCACCGTTACCTCCGGCTGGGAGATTCGAAGCGTATCTGAAGCTATTTGGTTAAATTCAGAAGCCAAATATCTTAGAGCCAGCTCCAATATTTTAAACCCTAGCAGTCCTGCTGGGGATTACACTGAGATGGCCAATAATTACTTTGTTACATCAAGTGCGATGAACAGTCCTTCCTCAAAACTATGTATGGCCCAAGCAGTATCAAAAGTTGATTACAATTTAGGTTCTGCTGGCCAACTTTTAACTGATCTCAATAATCAAAATGAAATTATTCTCATAAGTGATACCCATAATATTACTGCTACCGATCCAAACACATCATGTGGAGATATCACCATAGCTAATACAACCGAACAAAGCGATGTGTTCAACCTGGCACTCAATGGTACTAAAACCATTTCCTGTGCAGAGGGTTACATATCAGGTGGTACACTCACTTGTAGCAGCTCTGGAAGTTATGCTTCAGCATCCTTTTGTGATGACTGTGCTAGTGGCTTTGATAAAGTTGGTGACTTATGTTTGTGTCCATTTGGCAAGGAACTAAGTAGTGGCAGTTGTGTTAGTTCCTCTCTCGCCATACCTTCAGCTCCTTTAATCAAAAGTGAAGCTCAACTCTCAAGTTTCAATACGGCAAACAATATTAGTTCCCCAACAATATCATGCTCCAATGACGGGACTGATGAGGATGTAGATTGCTCAATTGGCTCCTCCATACAAGTTGATATAAAAACAAATACAGCATCCAACTATGAAGGTTTTGGAGGACCTCAAAAAAATGATCTAAAAGCTTATGCCCTCTCAATAAAAGTACCTTCCATAGATTCGTGTCCAAGTGTGTCTTCTGGTAGCTATCAAATCAAAGCGAAGAAAACTTTAGTGCATGACGACGTCAATAATTACTACGAAGTTATAACTGTTGGTACACAGTATTTTAATAACCAAAATAATTACTCAACCTCCTCTTCAAATTCTTCTTTTAAACTATGCGCTGCAACTGTAGTTTCTAAATTTGATTACACTCTTGATCCATCAGGTGAATCAGCCCTTGCTGGAGACCTTGCAAGTAATCTTAGCTCAATACAAGCCAGTGCGGTTACTTCTACAACAGTAACAACATCTACGATCGCGTGCTCCTCAGGCTCTTATCAAACAATAGGAGCGATAACAATGTGCTTTGAAGATTGCACAAGTGGATACGGTCAAAACTCAGGAGACGCTACTGGAAGTTGTAATGAATGTACTGCAGGTACTTACTCCTCAGGTGGTGCGGGTGCCGTTTGTAACCCATGCTCAGGAGGAACTTATTCATCCGCAGGGTCTGACTCATGCTCTGATTGTGGAACTGGTAAATACTCCTCCTCAGGAGCAGACTCATGTACACTTTGTGGCGGAGGAACAATTGTCAATGCAAATAACACATCTTGTGTATCTTGCGCTGCTAACCAAGTCTCAAATAACAACAGAACTTCGTGTATAACCTGTGGAGCGAACTCAAGTCCAAACAGTATAGAGACTAGTTGTAATTGTAATTCTGGTTATGAAAGTATTGGAGGTTCATGTACTTTGGTTCAAAGTTCTGGAGATTGCTGTACTGCTAGCTCTCACTGTTCAGCATCAGGCGAATCTTGTTTATTTCCAAGCGCTCAAACTGATTCCGGAAATCCAGGAAGTAATCAAGCACGAGTTTCTAGCGCTGCCGGTAAGTGCTGTAATCCAAGTGATACTACCACAGGAGAATGCAATGGTTACGACATCGCTATTGGCTTAGCTAGTACATATAAATCAAATCAAGCAGTTGCAGGTGGAGAATACTGTGCGGGGTCTCTAAATAAATGTTGCACCAGTGACTACTGTTCAGACTTTAATGGCCAGGCGCAAGAGTGTTGGTTTGATAAACAAGATCTTGCTACAGGGCCTACCGTTTTTGGGGAGTGCCGTACAAGCAATGCATCTTTCACAGATACAAGTGTACTTGAGAATGTCCTATCTCCTACCCAGTGGGAAACTTTGTCAGCCTCTGTTTGCCCTCAAGGTGCAAGCAATGCTTGTTGTGACGATAGTCACTGTCGCACAGGCGAGAAGTGCCTTGCGGATGTAAGCAATGTCTCGGGCGGAACTTCTAATGCCCAGGGTCGTTGTAAGTTTCAAGAAAATGTACTACCAACCCAATGGATATCAGCATCAATCTCTAACTCCCTTTGTCAAGGAGACGCTGATAAATGCTGCGAAACAAGCCAGTGTAATCCTCTACACTCTTGCTATTATGAGACGAGCTCTATTGATAATAACGGCGAACTGGGAGACAAAGGCAGATGTCTTCTAACAGAATTTTTTGATACTGATTCCAACTATATCGTCGCCGAGAATTTAGATAATGCTAATCTTAGTAATGTTAATGTGTGTCCATGTCGAATTCCTGAAGCTGAAATTCTTTCATTCTCTCCAGTTAATTTCACTAAAAACTCTCCAACATGTTCTATCGACCAAAACCACATAAGTGATTGTCAGGGTACAAACAATGAAGGTGAAACTCTTGTTTGCTGTGACAACGCAGATGAAGTTATTAACAATTCAGGTAAATGTTCAACAATATCAAACTGTGTTGCTAATAACCCTGATAACTACAAGTACGTTGGGTGCGATCAACAAATAAAAGTAGCTTATCAAAGACCAGAAAGCTCTAGAACTTGCTGTAGCATCAATCAAGCTTGTACTGACTCAAATGAGCAATGTGTTTTCCCAGAATCTAGTCTACAAGATACCTGTCCACTTGGCGGATCAAAAAAATGGATTGCTGGAGCTGGGTTTTGCTGTCGATTAGACGACCCTGATTGTAACTCTAAAACCAATTACGTCAGCTCTTGTAATTATGACGCCCATAATGCAACCCCATCGCTTGGAAGCATCGCGGGAAGTACTGATTACTGTGTCGCAGATAAATGTTCACAAGATGAACTACCTGAATCAACCTCTCTCGTAAACTTAGATAAGGATAGTGGAGACATTTGGCACTTAAGTTCTTTTCTTAGCTCTGTAGATGATAAGTATAAATGTACTGTTAAATCGAACTCCTACCCAACACATGGAAATTGCAAAGATGGCACGACGAGTAGAGGCACATACGACGACAACCCAGGCTCTTGGAGTGAAGCTACTTTCAAGAAAAGACAAATAGTTTGTTGCGCTCCGTACGGTACCTACAATGGACAAGATACTGCAGGTGTCTGTATTTCTGCACAAGAGTGTGCAGACTGGACAGAACTGTACGTTAATGAGGACCATGTATTTAGTCAGAAAATGAGTTTTAATGGAATGTTTTTTACAAGTGACGGTCCCGACTTTTACGTTGATCGCCTAGCTGGTAAGAAATGTTCTCCTGATCCAATAACCATAGAAGAAATACCGGTAGCTGGAAGTAATTTATGCCCAAGCGCTGCCATTCCAAGCCCAGCGAAAGACAAATACCCTGCTGAACTTAGACGAGCAAACCGAGTTGGTTTAACTTCCAATGAGGATGTTCGTGTATTTAATAACCCGTTTTTTATAAGTAATTATAATACCGTTTATCTTCCAAAAACTGATTGCAAGGATGGAAACGCGTGGAGCTCTTTTCCAAATACTTATTTATCAGACCCAAATACCTATAGTGAAGGCAACATATCTACTTTAATGAATCATGCTGATTACCCAAATGTGTATCGTCTTCCTCACAATTCAGAGTGCTTTAATATGCCAAGTATTGATGGTGACCTTTATTTATCTTACCCAAATCGTGGAACTTCAGGAACTAAGAAGTTCTATTCAAACTCTTCTGCGACAAATGAAATTGATTCAGATGTTCAATCCTTACTCAGTGGCCATACAACAAATATGGGTGAAATGATCTGGCAAGCAGCTCACACTGATGAACTCGATCATATGGCACACCTTGTAACCAGATACGATGGTAATAGCCACTATCGATCTTCTCATATCATTAACGTCGGAGACGTTGCCTATAGAGGAGCTGTATATGGTGACCTTAGTGGCTATAAGGATAATAATTTAAAACCCACTGTAACGAAGCTTTATGGTTACCTTCTTCAATCTGTTGTTCTCGATAGCAGTTGGCTAAACCAAGCAAGTGGGGAGCCTGGATTTAGTTGCGCTTTAACTGATAAGTTAAACTTAGTCGATAAAAGAGAAGGAACCTACGATGGACACCGTCCTGGCACACCTGGTTGGTTTAACCCTGGTGATTTAAATTCATGGAATTTTGGGCGAGCACTCACACATAATTTCAGAGAAACATTATCTGAAGATGGGTCTACTTCTAACGGAAATAACCCACTTATAGTTAATCCAGGAATTTATAGTGTTTATCCTGAACGATCATCTCCTGATCAAAACTATACTCTAACAGGGTCAGTCGCGGAGGATGGCTGGGCAACATTTGCGGCATGTGATCCGCGATTCCCATTAAGTTATTGTAAATTAAGTGTCGCAAAAAACCATGCTACATCTTCTCAAACATATAAGTTTGCGGGGCAAGAACCTCTTTACGAAACAACTCTTTGGTACACGCCACTTGGCAATAGCCTCAACTGGTTTGATGACTGGCTTTATGAAAAAAACCTTTCACCAAGAAAAAATAAACCGATGCCTCCTTTTGTTCCAAAAGGTCCATACAAACGATATGGCAATGAAGGTGATATCGAGGGCAGTTATCAGAGATACAAAGTCTGCTGGTTTATATTCATTTCCGCAAATGACTTTACCGAATCTGATCTAAGAACAATGGCTGCAAATGGCGAGTTAAACTCTGGCAGCAGTTCAATGAGTGACCCTAATGGTGCGTGCGGTATCATATCTGATAGTGGTAGCTCAGGTGACACAGCACCAGGTTATTTACAATTCCAGAGAAAATGGTGGGTAACCCATATGGGGCCATGGAGAGAATGCTCTAATGAAAGAAATAATGACGCTGATGAATGTTTAAGGAGAAAAACAAGCTATAATAGCAATATTGACAAGCTTGATTATGGGAATTGGTTCTGGCCTGATGGGTACGATGGTTCCTTTGGTGAAGTTGAAGAATTCATGCTCTATGATACTTGGTACGATGCCGATGAAGGCGTCGAGGGTAATAGTATTTTAAATAGCCTTGTTTGGAGTACTTATGGTGATGGCAAGACCTATTATGATTACTCTGAGATGTGGCACATTGGACCTCAAAATTACTATGATGCCCCTTGGCCTTTAGTTGAAGCACCTTCACAAAATGATCCTCCAAATGACCAGGGCTATTATGGCGGTCCATGGGATTTCAGCTGGGTTTTACCGGATCCGCCGCCGGAGCAAGAACAATTTGATGACGATAACGAAGCCATTCCTGGGACAAATACACCTGCAACAGAAGAGGCTGCACCAGCTATTTAGAGAGGAATAAACAAAACAGTAAGGGAAGTAGTTATATAAACAACTCCAGCTCAAGGATGAGTCAATGGTACTAACCATAGTACTTTTAAAGTGATGAGATTAATAACTTTTTATTATCAATCATAGATTGAAGATTTTTTTATTTTATAAAGATACACAAAGATACAAACACCAATACCCGCAAACAAAACTATAATCATTTCCTTTTGAATTAGAGCAAAAATTGAGGGGATAAAAATACTAAATACGTACCCACCCATTTTTGGACCAAATGTCTTTTTAAACGGTAAGAATGCTAAAAACAAAAACTTTATCAAACTTAAGGAGTATCTTTTTTTCGTAAAAATAAATTCATAAAAGTCAGAGTGAATAATTTTCAAAAGTAAAAAAGAAGTAATTCCCGCAAAGATAGGTATTACAAGATCAGGAAAGTCTCTAGAAAGAAAAAAGCAAACGACAAAAATAATATTCGCAACAACGAACTTCTTTAAGGACTTTTTGATTTTCGTTCGTAATTTATGCATGAGTTTGAAAATTTAAATTTTTAATCCAAGATTTTTTGTCATTGATGATTAAAGAAAATATATCAACAAATTCTTCTTTACTCATTAATTTATTCTTATCTACTTCAATTCCTAGATTTTCCCAACGATGGGTATCGATCGCCCAAGGGCGAAGAGTTGTAAAACGAATACCAAGTTCCTTCCATTCTTTCTCACATGACTCTAGTAAACCTTCTAGTGCAAACTTAGAAGCACTGTACGCAGACCAGCCCGCCTCGGCAGTTTTGCCCATCTCACTTGAAAGAGAAACAATATGTGTTTTATTTTGAATCAAAAATGGATGCAAGTGTTTCAATATTAAAAATGGGCCTAGCGTATTTGTCATTAAATGATTTAAAAAATCACTACTCGCTGTTTCAATCACGGGGTCAACAAAACAAAACCCTGCACTTAAAACAACCAATTCAATTCCTGGAGTCATCAGAGATATTTCTTCAAATAAATTCTCTACAGATTTCTCTTTTGTGATATCTGTTGTTATATCAAAGAAGTTTCCGTGCTCAATTGGCGTTCCGGATCTACTTGCACCAAAAACGCAAAAACCTTCATCGAGAAGATATTCTGCAATAGAAAACCCTATTCCTTTAGAAGAACCGATTACAAGTGCTTTTTTTTGAACCATATTTCCTCTATTTTTTTTGATAAAAATAAAATCTACTCATTCCTTTTATTAAGAGAGTCTACAACCATATTAAATGCATCCGGTATTTCTTGAAAAAAGTCTTTCTTTCTAAACCTTAACGATCTTAATTCTTTTTTCTCGGCCATCATTCTAAGGTCTTGATTTAATCGATACATAGGCCCTGCAATTCTGTGACTGATGAGTACACCTGCAATTAAAAGTATAACTGCGGTTAATATTGCCATTATGATGAACACTGAATTCATCTGAGTCATTTGGTCTTCAATAAACATAAAAAACACATGATTTTTAGGAAGACCAATTTCAATACCTTTAGATTGGAAAATATCAAAGAAGTAATAAACACAACCATAAAAAACTGCGATATTTATAACTGCCAACAAAATAAAATAACCAGTTATTTTTAACTGGAAGTCCGGGTTAATTAAATATACTTTACGCTGATTTTTCACATGTCTCTCCGATAAAAATTATCTCAATTCATATTTTATATTATAATTGAAATTGACTCATTATTTTTTGCGAGAACAATATGAAACTTTATCTATTACCAATCATTTTTATCGGTCTTTTCACATCATGCTCAAGAACAAAAGAAGAAAACAAAAACTTAGAGATTGTAGTTAGAGCTTTTTCAAGTAATCTTTATACCAATTATCACCTATACAGTGATCGTGAAAGAAAAGATAACACAGGGAAGTTTAAGGGGACATGGCCAAGAACAATCAGAGTAGACAACCCTCATGCTGCAGCAAAAAGAAAAAGAGAGAAGAGAAAGAATAAAGAAAAAATTATTCAAAAGAACTAATTATCTATCCAGGCTACGTCGGTACATAAAGAATAAGATAATAATTCAAAGCTATCCGAGTAATCACAAATACCAGATTCACACACGGATTGATGTAATAGCTCTAGTTCATCATTTTTAATGTTATAGCTAGGGTAAAAATGTTTATATAGAACTTCGGTATGAGCGCTTGTCCAAGAATTGTATGCAGCATCCTCATCCTCTTCAAGTTTGACTAATAATTTTTCTTGAAACTTATCTTTTAATGCCTCAACAACATCACCCATTCTACTTAACTCATCCCCATTAGCATCAAATCCTCCATAAAAAATCTGTGAACAAAATTGAAAAAGATACCCATACCTAGGTGAACCAAAATTATACCTGGGGGAGGTCAGCTCTGATACACCCTTACAACCATTTGCATAAAAATTTTCAACTAAATACCTACCTTGGGTTGGAGACAACTGTAACCAATCACCACCAAATGTTAGTTCTGCAATATCACAGGCACCACCAAAAGCGTTATTTTTACCTGTCACAAGGTATTGAACCAGACGATCAAAAGTACTCAATCCATCATGACCGTCACCATAAGTTTCATTTACACCAGTCCCTCTATTTTCCTGCATATTAAATACAGAATAAATTGCATTCGTCACCTTCCACCTGTCGCCTGTCATGACTCCGTAAGTCTGACGGCCCCAAGGAAGCGCATCTGCGGGGCTTATTACACTTGCTAAATCGAGTATCGCTTTGTCCATACCTGCTTTATATGAAATTTCATCATTCAATAAATCATCCTTAACTTTTCCAGCGAAACTAAAATTAAAAGTTATAAAGAGAAGGCTTATAAAAATATAAATTTTCATTTCAATCACCTAATTTAAAGTAGTTTTGTTAATTGATCATCACTTTTAAAAGTCATTTTCCCACTGGGAACACCGAGAATATATTCAATTAAATTTGATACCATTTCAGATGAAAATTCATTTGACGACTGCCCCCATATCCCACGATAACTCTCATGATCATTTTCTTTTGAGTAATCTACCTCGCCCAATATTTTTTTTCCGGGAGTAATTCCTGTTATAATTGTAGTATTAGACCCATCTCCACCATGATCACTCCCATCCCCCGAAAATCTAGCTGAGCGATTAAATTCACTAGAAAGGTGTATTAGGGTGTTTGAAAAGTTACTATTACCAATTCGACTTTTGAAAAGATCTAAGGAGTTAATTACACCTTGAAAAAACTTGGAATAAAATAGACAAGAAGGTGCTGCTCCCATCCCATGGCCGTCATGATCAAGAAGCCCCGCTTCACTCGCGAGAAATAAAGTGCCACCATTTAAAACAAAGCTTCTAGAAATCTTCACTTGAGAGTTTATTAACGTTTCTGCTAGGGCCAGACCTGCACAAAGCTGGTTATTTGTTGCTGTCGAATTGCCTTTTCTGATGCATTTAATAATGTCTGTGAAGTCACTATTAATGTACTCACTAAACAATGCTTTATCGACAGCACTACTATTAGATTTTAAAGGACGGTCATCAAGTCCAGTAATTATTGTATTCATTGCATCTCGATGAGCATTTTGATACTCCTCGAAGGCCGTTACAAAATTTTCTACAATATATTCAAGGCCACCCAGCATCGCATCTTTCGCTTCACCTTGAGATTGGTACAGTGCCTTATTGTTAAAGTTATTAGAGATCGCTATTTTCTTAAGTGCTTTACGAATATCTTTCATCTGATCACTATTTTCAGAAAAAGGAACAGAGGTGATTTGTTTAAAGGGTAGTATTAGCTCTTTAGGAATAACTCTAGACTTAGTTGCATTAATTTCACTCCAAGCCCCATTGTATTCTACAATATGAGCATTATTGCCAGAGCTATTACCAAGCGGAATAGAAGGTACTCCGAAGTTTATACATGGAACTGTTGATGAAGCATAATTTGAAATTATCCCAGGTATTGATAAAGAACCTAACCTTGGCATAAATTGTGATTCCCATGCAGGATGAATCGATAGATTCTTTAGTCCTCTGACGAATATAGTGTTATCTAATAAGCTTGATTTCCCTGTCCATATGGGGGGAACTTTCATTCCTAACATATCTATAAGCTCATACTTCCCTTCAAGACCTCCTCCACTCCCAGTATTATTAGTTTCCCAACCTGTGATGACCATTGGATTTGGAGTTGTTGATGAAAAGCTACTATACTCAGTTGAATTTTTATATAGTGGCAAATCAAACATCCACCGTGCTGGGCCACCATGAAAATTTATCCCAACATAATACTTATCTAATATGTCTTCTCCGCCAGCATAAGAATTTATACTAGCAGGTGATATCAAGCTACGCACATAAGACTCAACTGCATATCCAAGAAAACTATATGCCGCAGAGTTTCTTATAAACTTTCTTCTATTAAACTTTTTCATATAGACCTCAGTTAGATTCCATTGATTTAATCCAATTTTTAATAGAGTACATTTCTGCTTTATTAAGAGCTCCGCCTTGAGGCATGTAACCATGCTCGTCAGTTTCAAAATGATTACACGATGATTGATTTTCTCCGTTGGCACTCAAAAGATTTTCGGGGTTTAAGTTTTTATAAATCAAACTTGAGCAAGGTTCTCCTGGAACAAGATAAGCTTTTTTATTCGAACTGAAGGGATTAAGATCTTTATCTCCTCCACTCTCCATATACCCAACAATACCATCATGACAGCCACTGCAATTGTTCCCTATAATAACTGCAGGGTCTTCATCTTCAATTGAAATTATCTCTGCTGGTTCAAGAAGTCCTTTTGCAATCCCCTTAAAACTCTCCATAAAATAATCTGAACCAATAATTTTTCTAAAAACGCCTTTTAGATCAATTTGCTTATGAAGAAGTTGATTTCCCCAAAGTTTGATATCTTCCCATTTTTCAAGCTCTGTTACTGACAATAAACCACCATAACGATATGGATTCAAAATTCCACTTTCAATGTCAAAGTCTGCAAATACTGGAATATCTTGATTCGTTAAAAATTTAAAATACCTTTTAACATAACAAGCATGATAGTCAGGAGTATTCATTAGCTTTTCTCCAAGCTGCTCCAGCCCATTTACATTTGTGTACCAACGGTTCCCATTAACATCGTGCATAATCAAACGACCGACTGGTGCGATTGTTGGCCAGTATTTTTCAAAATCAAGTAATTTGTCTCCATCATTGGGATACAGTTTTTTTTCATGATCTTTTATAAATTTAAACTGTTTAAGACGCTCATTTGAATCACTCGGACTTGGATTCCGAACAGACCACATTATGGATGGGCTAGAGGAATATTGATGCCCCTGGCTTGATCCATGATTAACATCACCATTGGATGGGTTTTCAAAACTTTCTCCAACAGTTTCATAAGAATTAAATGTATCCTTACTTTTAAGTGCATCATCATAAGAAGTAGGTAGCCAACGATTAACTTTTACGGTGTCTTCACTATCATTCAAAGACCCTACAACCATGTTTCTCAAGACAGAGCCCATATTATCAATTGTTGAATGACAACTCATGCAAGTACCATCTCCTCTGTAAGTGTGAGTTGGTAAACTATTTTTTCCGCCTGGATCAATCCCATGAAGGATTGAGGAGTCAACTCCTGGGTTTATAATCGGCGTTGACCTACATAAAAAATCTTTTATGACGTTTGTCGCCCAGACTCGAGCGAAGCTTCTACCGTTATAAACGTGCGACTGAGCATGCACCATACTTTGCAGGCTAATTAAATCATGATTTTGAACAATGTATGAAATACTGCCAAGTAGGCCCCCACCGCCATGTTCATAAAAATCATAAAAACTGTTAACATCTCTTCTTGACCAAAGAGCGCGCGTTCGAGGAAGTGATTCAGTTGCATCAAAAACGCATTGATTTTTCCCTGGCATTGTTTTAACACCAGTTAAAAAACCTCTTTCTAATTGTTGAGGAACACATTGCTCTGGTACAACCTCTTTGTTCCAACTTATTGCTTCCGTTCCTACTTCTGCGGTTCCCAAAGATTCAACAAGAGCGATACTCCCTACATTATTAGGTCCTCTTTCCGAACCCATTAATGGAATTGAATTCTCATTTGTTGTCCCATCCGCTCTTTCCAATACTCCATTAAACATACTTAAAGGATTTTCAGCGATAGGAAGCGCAACTCTTCCCCAGAAATCACTTCTTCCCTCATCTGCCTTTTGAGTATTTAGCTGTAGCTCTCCCTCATCATCCATAAGATTGCTTTTTTGTATTCTAAGTTCTTTTTTATTTCCGTTCTCTTTAAGCCTAACAAGATACTCCGCCACGTTATATGGAAGTGATGACCAGTGAGAATCAATGCTCCATTTATGTGCATTATTGATTCTAGTTTTATTTTCATTTTGTACGAAATAACCAGAGTAATTAAATGATAATGGATAGCTAAAATTATCATCTCCCCCGGGCATACCTTTCGTTCTAACACCACCATAGTATTTAGCACCAGACAACATATCCCATTGATCATGATCCTCTGAAAATAAAGCTAGGTTATTACGTAATGCAGACTCTGTTGGTTCTCTGTAGCTTGAGTTTCCATCTATAATAATATTTGTAACCCAAGACTTATGAACATCGTGAAGATTTTTAAAAACATTTAATGCAACAAAATCACCACTATTAACTTCCCAGGAATACTCTGCGAAACCGGCATTCGCGAGTTGTCCGTTGTGTATTCTATTTGTATCTTTGGGAGAGCCAGGTGATAAAGACGCACGCTCGAGAAGATTAATGCAGGCATCAACTACTTTATTTTTTCGAAGAACTACAATTGTTTCTTTTTTAATGTCTTCTAAAATACCTTCATACTCTGGGTCTTCTTCAGGTCTAATTCTGGCCAACACAATATAACACTTTCTTAACCTCATTAGTTCCATTTTTAGGCCATAAGCGACGTCTTTAAAATAGTCAGAAGGATCAGTTAATATGTTCTCAATTTCCCCCGTGTAAAGCGTAGCTTTTGGTGTGGTGTCTTTATACTTCGGAGTTTCGGTTGATTTATGAACGCCATCTCCACGGTCTGCTGTAGCTTGGTTAGTTTGCTTTGGGGCTGGCCTCGGTTTAGGCGCTCCCCTTTGCTTTTTCCCCGCGAAAGATATTTCAGAGAAAAGTAGAGAACTGATAATTATAGAAAATCTAAATGTTTTAAACATAATCTTTCCAAGCTTTAATCTTGTAAGGTTTTCATTATTATCGGAAAATGAATGAGAAAAATTTATCTAAAGAAGAATTATTGAGTAAATAAAAAAGCCTGGATAAACCAGGCTTTTTTAAAATTAAATTTGTTTAACTATGGATTGATTATTTCGCGACACCAACTGCTTTTGTCTCTCGAACAACCGTGATTTTAATTGTTCCTGGGTAGCTCATTTCGCCTTCAATTTTTTTGGCGATATCACGTGAAAGCATTACTGTTTCTTCATCGGAGACTCGGTCGTTTTCAACGAAAACTCTAACTTCACGGCCGCCTGAAATAGCATAGGATTTAGAGACACCTTCAAAAGAATTAACAATATCTTCAATGTCTGTAAGACGACTCACATAACTCTCCATCATTGCTTTTCTTGCACCTGGGCGAGCACCACTTAATGCGTCTGAAGCGGCAACGATGTGTGCAAGAACGCTTGATGGTTTTTCGTCATCATGGTGTGCTCTAATTGCGTGAACAATATCTGGAGACTCTCCATATCTTTTTGCAAGGTCAGCCCCTACAACCGCGTGAGACCCTTCTGCAGAAGCATCGATGACTTTACCAATGTCATGAAGAAGACCTGCTCTTCTGGCTTGTTTGACATTTAATCCAAGCTCACTCGCCATTGTTCCACACATCATCGCTGCTTCAATTGCGTGCTGATATTGATTTTGAGTGTAGGAGGTTCTCCAATTAAGCGCACCAACGAGCTTTAAAATTTCTGGGTGAATTCCATGAACGCCGATTTCCATTTGAGCTTTTTCACCAAGATCTTTCATGATCTTATCCATTTCACTTTTTGATTTGTCGTGAAATTCTTCAACCTTTGCCGGATGAATTCTTCCATCAGCAATAAGCTTTTGTAGAGTAAGTCTTGCGATTTCTCTTCTTACAACATTAAAACTTGAAACCACAACAATCTCAGGTGTGTCATCGATAATTAAATCAACGCCACAAATTTGCTCAAAGGCACGGATGTTTCGACCTTCACGGCCAATTAAACGGCCTTTTACATCGTCGTTTGGAATTTCAACAGTTGTTATCGCTTTTTCTGCGACGTACTCACCACTGAACCGTTGAATCGCACGCCCAATTATATTTTTTGCATTTTTTTCTGCATCTTCATTGGCTTCTTCTTCGAGGCGTCTAAACTTTTTAGCAAAATCAACTTTCGCGTCTTCTTCCATTTCTTTAAGAAGAAAATTTTTCGCTTCCTCTCTGGTGAGCCCAGAAACTTTCGCTAGCTCATCAGCTAATTCAATTTGTCTTTTTTTGTATTTTTCTTGCTCTTCAAGAATCATCTTTTCTTGGCGACGAATTGAACCTCTTTCACCTTCAAGCTTCTTTAGTTCAAATTCAACTTCAGATTCTTTTTTCTCAATAAAAGTCTCTTTTTTTGTAAAAGCTTTCTCTAAATCTTTAAGCTCTTTTTTTCGTTGCTTCGTTACCTCTTCGATCTCTTCTTTTTCTTCTTCAGCTTCTTTTCTTGCATTTTTTCTTGCACGATACTTGATTTCATTCGCCTCTTTTTTGGCCTTCTCTTTGATTTGTTTTCCTTTGAACTCTAATTCAGTCAGTCTCTTTTGATGGCCTAACTTGTTCACCATAAACATGATTCCAAGTCCTAACCCAAGAGCGATGACACCAACGATAATTACTGTCGCGTCCATGATATTCTCCTATTTTTAGTATCTCAAAACCTGCTTTTCTGTAATGATGACAGAGACAGCTTGGTCATGAGACTCAACTGGCAAATGTTTTCGCAATTGCCCTTCGTAACAAATTCCTATTTTCGCTCCATTAAAAGACTTAAGGTATTGATCATAAAATCCTCCACCTCTTCCTAGTCGCTCGCCTGCGGCTGAAAAACCTAGGCCAGGGACGACTAAAATATCCGGAAAAACTTCTTTTCCGAAATCGTCAGGAACGCATAATTCTTTCCCAAATAATTTTATTTTCTTAAGGTCTTGAACCCGAGATTGGTAGAACCTGATTTTTCGACTTTTAATATCCACTTGGGGAAAGCACAAGTTTGGATAAGTCATAAACTCAATTAACCAATCTGCCTCATCACTCATGGGAAAATACCCACCGATAAGAAGCTGTTTCTGATTTGAATTTTCTAAACGGAGGAGTTGTTCTGTAAGCTTTTTCAGCTTAATAGATATTTTTTTATTCCACTCTCTTTTTGATTCAAGCTCAAGATCTTTAAGCCAAAGTCTAATTTCGTCTCGAAGACTTTTTTTTGCATCCTGCAATCTATAAATCATCCATCAATATGAGATTAATTATATGAAGGCTTAATTGTTTCGACCAGATCTTTTACCCGTTGTGCTTGATTGTCGTAAAACTCCACGCTTTGTTTGAAATCTTCTTCGATTTCGAGTCTCTCTCTTGAGGACTCCATGGCCAGTAAAACGGCAATTTGGGCATCGCTTAATTGCGGGTATCTATCTTTAAGTTCAGAAATCTTTTTCTGGACGAATTCAATTACGCGCTGAGAAGTCACCTTGGACTGCTCACCTTCTTCTTCAGGATTAACTTTTAGTTTAAACCCTAAAATATCGTATTCTCTCTCTGTTTTTAAATTTTCAATCATAACCTATTTACTAGACTATCCGCACTCTAAATTTTAGTCAACAAAACACTGCCCTAACACCCCATAAATATTGGATCAGCCGAGTAAAAAACTAGGTTAACGGTCAAAAAAAAGCCAGCTATTAAGCTGGCTTCTAATTATGGGTAAATTATTTAGTATTTATGATAGCAATGAGTCTAGATACTCATCAGTTTTAAATTGATTTAGGTCTTCAACGTTTTCGCCAACACCAATGTAAGTTATTGGAACTTCAAGCTTTTTAACAATCCCTACCGCAGCTCCTGCTTTTGAACTGCCGTCACATTTAGTAAAAATTAGTCCCGTAAGGCCTAGCGTTTGATGAAACTCTTCAGCCTGACGAAGAGCGTTTTGGCCTGTGATTGCATCAATAACTAAAAGAACATGATCAGGCGCAGATTCATCGAGTTTTGTAAGTACTCGTTTAGACTTAGATAGCTCTTCCATTAAATTGCCTTTTGTATGAAGTCGCCCGGCGGTATCCAAAATACAATAATCTGCTCCCGAGTTAATTGCCGTCTCCAGTGCTTGGTAACCAACGCCACTTGGGTTACTTCCCTCTTTCATTCGAATCATCTCGGCTCCGGCACGCTCGCACCAAACGGCAAGTTGATCAACGGCCGCCGCTCTAAATGTATCGCAAGCACCAACGACGACCTTTGCTCCTTGTCCGGTTAGTTTTGTGGCGAGCTTTCCAATTGTTGTGGTTTTTCCTGCGCCATTGACGCCAACCACCATAATCACTTTTGGCTTTTTAAAAGTTTCACCAGGATTAAATGTAAAGAGTGAGGAATCAATCGATGCTTGAGGTCCTTCAAAGATTCTTGATAGAAAGTCTTTTAAAAAGATTCTAAAATTTTCTGATTTAAATTCTGCATCTTTAGCCTTTTCTCTCAAAGCTTCAATTAATTCATTCGCTGTGGTTGGCCCAATATCTGCTGTGTACAAAAGTTCCTCAATTTCTTCAAGAGTATCCTCGTCGAGAGTTTCACCTGTGAATATTTTTTCAAGTTTTCCCCAAACTTCTTGGCGGGAGCGAGATAGACCTTTACTGAGTCGGTCTTTCCAGCTGACTTTTGGAACAACTGGCTCAGGAGTTACGGCCGGTTTCTCTTCTGCTGTTGGAGCGACTTTGGTCTCTTTATCCTCTGTTGGCTCAACTCTTATTTCCAAATCATCTTTGGCGATTCCATCTTTTGTGCTATCCGTCGTTAAAACAAAAGCGCCAGCAATCATGAGTAAACAAAGACTTAGTCCCCAGATATCTCCGGCGTTTGGCGTCCCGGCACCAAAAGCAGAATATATTGGTTGAATCAGAGAAATAATTGACTGCATTAAAGATCCTTTTTATGTTGTGCTTCATCTTATAAAACACTGCTCACTGAGCCGCAACCAAGAGTTGGGATTGAAGCAAAAAATTGAAAAAAAATTCAGGTTTATCCAGGATATAAGAAGCTTTTTTCTAAAAAGAGACTATCTGGATGTGATGACGCCGCCCATGGTGAGCTGTCCAGGAATCGAGCCTCACCTTCATCCGTTTGAAATAAAAGGCGAAAATGGATTAGGGTTTCTTCATACCTCTCCTGAATTTCACATGAAAGAACTTCTCTCTCAAGGGCTAGAGCGAATTTTTAATATTTCTTATTGTTTTAGAGATGAACCAAGATCTGAAACTCATCGCCCACAGTTTTTAATGCTTGAGTGGTATAAAACAGAGTCAACTTATAAAGACATCATGAAAGAGACCATGGAGTTGGCCCATGAGTTATCAAAAAAGTATTCGGTAAATGAAAGTTTTAAAAACGCTGAGTTTAAAATTTTAACTGTTAAAGAAGCGTTTAAAAACTTTTGCGAAATTGATTTAGATGACATTAAAAACGCCACCCACTTTAAAAAAGAAATTGAAACAAAATTTCCCGGTATACCTATGCCAGAAGAATTACTTTCGTGGGATGACTATTTCTTTTTACTTTTTTTAAATGAAATCGAACCGAAGTTTAAAAAAATCCCAAAACTTATTCTAACTGATTACCCGGCTTCACAAGCAGCGCTTTCAACGATTAAAAAAAGTGATCCTAGCGTGTGTGAGCGTTTTGAAATTTATTTAAATGGTGTTGAAATTGGTAATTGTTTTAATGAATTAAGAGATCTTGAGATCCAAAAAACCCGCTACGATGAATCAAAAAAAGAGCGAATGGATTTATACAAAAAAGAAATTCCAAAGCCGACCGTTTTATTTAATGCACTTGAAGTAGGCTTACCTAAAAGTAGCG
>Ga0233434_1000431_pt1 | contig 48331 bp, 51 predicted proteins | sample SI_122_August201_4_FD_182738 | JGI IMG/M metagenome (GOLD analysis project Ga0233434, IMG submission 182738) | Seawater microbial communities from Saanich Inlet, British Columbia, Canada - SI_122_August2016_120_MG | ecosystem: Environmental > Aquatic > Marine > Inlet | place: Canada: British...
CCGCTCTACCGGCGCCTCAAGCGAATAAAAGCACTCTTCGTTAATGGTGGCGATGACCTCCGCCGCAAACCCAGCAGTGGTAGGGGCCTCTTGGGTAACTACCACCCGGCCGCAAGCACGCACCGCATCGCCAATGGCTTCAAGATCCAGCGGCACCAGCGAACGTAAATCCAACACCTGCACCGAGGCACCCTCTTCGGCCAACCGGTCTGCGCTACGGCAAGCCAAAGAAACCTGATGGCTCCAAGCAATAATCACCACATCGGTGCCTTTCCGAGCCACCCGTGCTTTGCCCAACGGCACCAGATACTCGCCGTCTGGCACCTCGTCTTTGATGCCTCGGTAACCGCGTAACGGTTCTAAAAACAAGACCGGGTCGGGGTCACGAATAGCAGAAGCCAACAACCCTTTGGCATCGGCCGCCGTGGCCGGCAAAACCACTTTCAACCCGGGAATGTTGGCAAATAAAGCTTCTAAAGAGTCCGAATGCAACTCTGGGGTACGCACCCCTCCGCCGAAAGGAGAACGAATAGTAATCGACGAAGAAAAACGCCCCTGATAGCGATTACGCAGGCGAGCAATTTGACCCCCGATTTGATGCATGGCCTGGAGAGAAAAACCCAAGAACTGCATTTCGATAACCGGCACCAAACCAGCCATAGCCAAGCCCACCGCTGAGCCAGCAATAACCCCCTCAGCCAACGGCATATCGGTGACCCGCTGCTCACCAAACTTTTCGTACAGTCCTTCGGTGGCCCGAAAAACACCACCCACATGGCCGACGTCTTCGCCTAGCACCACCACCCGTTCATCACGAGCCATTTCAAAATGCAAAGACTCGTTAATGGCCTGCAACATGTTCAGTTCAGCCATGATGACCTCCGGAAGCAAGCAAAGCGGCACGCTGACGGGCCATGCGCGGCGTGTCCTCGGCATAGCAGTGATCCAGGACAGCATCGGGGCTCAACGGCCACTGGCACGCCCGCTCAAAGGAGGCGTCAAAAAGGTCTAAGGCAGATTGGGCTACCTCTGCATGGTGAGCATCGTCCCAGAGCCCTTCGCTGCTCAGTAGTTCACGGTATTTGGTTACCGGGTCGTTGTCTTGAGCGGCCACTAAGTCTTCGGGCGGCACATAAAGAGTGGGGTCATCAGCCGTCGTGTGCGGGCCAAGGCGGTACAAACTGGCCTCAATCAAAGTCGGGCCACCCCCATTGCGCGCCCGATCTCGAGCCTCGGAAACCGCAAGGTGCACAGCCTCAGGGTCGGTGCCGTCAACGGTCACCCCAGGAAAACCAAAAGCTGTTGCTTTAGCGGCGTAAGAATCAGCAGCCGTTTGTTTACGGCTGGGAGTTGAAATGGCCCACTGATTGTTCACGCAAAGAAAAATCACCGGCGTTTTAAGCACCCCAGCCAGATTGCCCGCTTCGTAAAAATCCCCTTCTGAGCTCGACCCATCGCCAAACGAAACCAGCGCCACCCCAGGGTCGTCACGCAACGTCATGCCCCACGCCAAGCCCACCGCGTGAGGAATCTGTGTAGCTAAAGAAATCTGACAAGGCAGCGCTCGGATGGGTTCAGGGATAAAACCACCAGCAGGGTGCCCCAAGTTATAAAGCAAGTAGCGGTCCAAAACCTCCGGACCGTAACGCATCAAAGCCAACGCCTCTCGGTATTGGGGAACAAACCAATCTACCTCAGGGTCTAGGGCATGGACCGCCCCCACAAAAGTTGCTTCATGGCCATCGATGGGGGCCAAAGTGCCGACCCGGCCTTGGCGTTGCAGGTTCCATAAACGCCCCGCTTGGGTGCGCGCCGCAACCATGTCGGTAAGCATGGATAGGCGATCAGCGTCAGACAAAATGGTCACCTACTGACTCTACCGCGGGCTCTCATCGCGGCGCCAGTAAGAAGTGTCAGAAGTCACTAAATCAGTGGCCGTCAGAGCCATGAAAAGTGTCGCTTATTGGCTACGGTAAACCACACAACGGTCCCACCTTTTCGGGGCCTTCAATCTCCGGTTTCGATTCATTCACCCCCCCGAATCGAAATCGTGAGCATAAGCACTTCCCGCCTACCCCCCCTTGGCGGGAAGTGCCATTTATCTGGCGATTTGCTTGGCGGAGCAAACAGCGGCCCACCCAGTTTGGGGTTTGGGCAGAAACACCAAGTGGTTTAAGGTGGTCTTATGGCCAACAATCACCGAGACAAAATACGCATGAGCGACCAAGAACAAACCGCCTTCATTGAAGAGAAAAAAAGTTTGCAGGTGGCCACGCTTAACGCCGATGGGTCACCGCACCTATCAACCCTTTGGTTTGCCCTAGTGGACAACAAAATAGTTTTCGAAACTTACACCCGTTCGCAAAAAATAGTGAACCTCCACCGAGACCCTCGCATCACCGTTTTGGTAGAAGACGGATTGGAATACCAAAACCTCCGCGGGGTAATGATTCAAGGCACCGCCACCCTGCACGAAGACCAAGAGGCGGTTCAAGGTTTTGCTCGAGAAGTGGTGTTACGAAACGAACCCGAAGTACCCGCCGAACTCGTTGACCAAGTAGCGGCCCGCATGGCGGCGAAACGCACCGCAGTGGTTATCGAGCCCACAAAAACCATTTCCTGGGACCACACCAAACTGGGGTAAGAGCCCCAGGCAAAGGCATTAATAAAGATTTCTTGCTTTTGTGTCCAACTCTTGATCTAGCATGGGGGCAATGGAAGCATTGTTTGCGGTGCAAGAAGAAGATACGAACCTTCGGCAACTCCAGCATCGCCATGAGCATCTTCCCGAAGCCGAACACTTAGCGGAGTTAAAAGCTGCCCACGCGGCACAGGTGGCCGCTCAACAAAATTTGGCCGCCGAATGCCTTGAATCTATGCAGCGACAAAAACGCTACGAACAAGAAGTAGCGGCGGTAGAAGCCCGCATCGCCGACCTTGACCAGAAACTCTATGGCGGCATGATTACCTCGCCTAAAGACGCCAGCAGCCTGGGTAACGAAATAACCCTCCTTAAAGAACGCCAAGACGGCTTGGAAGAAAAAGTCTTGGAATACATGGAAATCCTCGAACCGCTTAATGAGCAACTTGAAGAGATGAACCGGACGAAGGAAGAACAAGAAAAAGAAATCGAACAAGCCTCGGCGGTATTTCAAAAAACCGAAGCCGAACTCCTGGGCGACAAAGCAGCAGCCGAAAAAAGACGAGACGACGCTGCAGAACAAACCGACCCGGGCTTACTGGCCCGCTATGAAGGCCTTCGTCGATCTTTTGGAGCCAGCGTGATTGTTCATTTTGACGGCCATGGTTGCCAAGGCTGCCCCACAACAATGCCCGCCATGGAAGCCGACCGCTTCAAAGGAATGGATGAAGGGACAATGTCCGACTGCAACGAATGCGGTCGCCTTGTTGTGCGCTAAACCATGGTGATTTGGTTCGCCGTTTTGGCGCTAATAGGTGTGGCTCTCGTTTTTGATAGCGCGAACCTGGATTACCGCTTGGTGATGGCCGGCGCCTTATTACCGGCCCTTGAAGGGTTCCTAGGGCACCCTTGGGTAGCGCACACGTTGGTGGCCCCGGTGGCGGTGATGGCTTTGATCATGCTGGTGGCTCGAGGGAAACGCCTAGTGCAACGTCGCTGGTTGGGGGTACCCATCGGTATGTTTGCTCACCTGGTGCTTGACGGTACGTGGGCCAACACCCAAGTTTTTTGGTGGCCTTTTGCCGGCTGGGGCAAACTCGGCGAAGCACAAGTGCCGGAGTTCTCTCGAGGCACAACAGGCTGGGTCTTTGAAGCCTTGGCCCTGCTACTGGCTGGCTGGGCCTGGCAGCGTTTTGGTTTGGGAGACCCCGCCAAACGTCAAGATCTCTGGAAAAATGGCCGGCTTAGCGGCCTAAGCCGTTGATGCTGAGTATTTACTGATGCTGCACATTGTTCGCCACGGACGCACCGCTACCAATGCGGCCGGAAAACTCCAAGGCCGAATGAACTCAGAGCTCGACACCTTAGGCCTGCAACAAGCAACACAACTAGCGCAAGCTTTGGGCTCGGTTGACCGAGTAGTAGCCAGCCCACTCCTGCGTACCCAACAAACAGCAGCCGCCTTCGGTCAAAAAATCGAAACAGATGAACGCTGGATAGAAATGGATTACGGCGAATTCGACGGCCAACCACTCACCGCCATCGATCCCGAGGTTTGGGCGGCATGGCGAAACGATGTGAACTGGGCGCCCCCCGGCGGAGAATCTCTACGACAAGTGGGGGAGCGGGTACAAGCAGCGGCCCAAGACCTATTAGAAGCGTCACTAACCACAGAAATAGTGGTGGTCACCCACGTCTCGCCCATCAAAGCTTCGCTGGCTTGGGCGCTGGGCGTCGGCGATGAAGTGGCCTGGCGCAGTTATGTGGCAACGGCGTCAATAACCAGCATCGGTGCTGGCCCCTCGCTGCGCCGCTTCAACGACACCAGTCACTTACATCTAGGAATCTAAGATCTACGGATTTGGCCGGCGGGTTAGAGGCTGGGCATTAATTCATCGGCGTCAAGGTCTTCGATTGCTGCACATACCCGGTCAAACATGTCGCTCACCAACTGAACCGCACGCTCGTTCACCAACTCCACACCACCCGCCGACTGGATGGGGTAGCAAAGGCAAAACAACACCGCACGACGATAATGATCCCAAAGTTCATCAGCAGGGTAGTCAATGCCCGCAGCAGCCAAAACTCGCCGGTACCGCTCAATCAACGCTTTTTCGTGGGCTCGCCGGTCTTCAACAGTCAAACTTTGGCTCAAAAAATAACCCAAGTCGTAAGCCCCGCTGGTGCGGACACAAATCTGCCAATCAATAACCGTTAGCTCTGACCCATCAAAAAACAGGTTGTCTAAACGAAAGTCACCATGGGCCAGCGTGGCCGGGGCCTCAGTGAACTCCATAAGTTCAGTAGTCACCGAAGCAAATCGGTCACCCACCGCACGAACGCGATCCGAAATACGATCACCAAAAACCTCTAAACAAATAGGCCAAGCAGCAGCCACCCCGGCTTCAACCCCCTGAGGCATTGGCGGGTCCCAACCTTGGGGAATCCAAGCCAAATCGGTTTCAAAACGAGGGCTATTCCAAAAAGCAACATGATGGGCCGCCAAGGCATCGATGGCGTATTCCGCTTGGGTAATGGGGCAACCATCTATTTGGCTGTAAACCTCAGAACCGCCCAAGTCTTCTAAAACCAAAACAAAATCGTCAGTATCTGGGGCGTAATGAGCAGCCAAACACCGCGGCGTACCCAACGGAGAGTCAGCGGCAGCATCCCGGTAGAAACCCACTTCTTTTTCATAAAACATGAAGGTCTTAGTTAAAAACCGGGTGTGCTCGTGTTGCACCGGCAACTTGACCACTAACGAAACCGGCGCCGATGCAGCACCCTCAGAGTAACGCGGGGTGACTCGATGCAAAAGACCCAAAATGCCGACCCCTTGACCAATCAACTCAACTTCCAGGCCAGTGACTTCTCCATGAGGTAAGTCGCCAGAGTCTCGCAGAACTTGGGTTAACCAAGCAGGAGTCACCTCTTCAATAGTGGTCGGAAAGCCGGTACTGGCCATGCGGAAACTCCCTCGTAGATGGTATTAGAAAAAGACCTTAAAAAAGAAACTAACACGCTCTAAATGGGCGAGCAATTTAAACTTTGTTACTCGTGGTCGGTTATGCCGCCCGAAACAGGAGGAACGAAATCAGCAGGCCAAAGCGTGGCATCGTCGTAACGGATGCCTTCTAAGAGCACGTCCTCAAATTGGGTATCAGAAAAATCCGCCCCACCTAAATCGGCGTAAGAAAGATCCACACCCACTAGGGAAGCTCCGCGAAAGTTGCTGCCCGTCAAGTTGGCCGCCCGAAAAGACGTGCCGGTGCAAATAGCGCTACGAAAATCGGCGCCCATGGCAAACACCCCCGTCAGGTCAGCATCACGAAGACAAGTGCGGGTAAGCGAAGTTCCGGCCAGCGTGGCGCCCCCCAACTTGGCTTCGGTCAAGTCGGCCCCGGTTAGCCAGGCTCCGCCGAGTTCTGCCGAGCGAAGATCGCCACCCACCAAATGAGTATTACCCAGCCAACTACGGCTCAAAGTAGCGCCCACAAACCGAGCACTGGCCAAGTCAGCAGACCACAAGTTGGCGTGATGCAAATCAGCATCCGCAAAAGTAGTTTCCCGACACACCGCATTGCGAAGATCGGCGCCCACCAACGAAGCATCAGACAAATTCGAGCGGCTCAACATAGCCCCACAAAGCCAAGAATCAGAAAGGTCAACGCCACACAGGTCAGCATCGGTAAGGTCAGCGCCGGCTAAATCTGCGCCACTACCCAAGGAGTGCCCGTTTACTTCCACCTTGGCAGCCTATGGTGTGGAGATGAGCAACGAAGCGATGAGCGGAGCAGGCATGTCTAGAAAATATTTATTCAAAGCGTTAACGGCAGCCTTGACCCTGGCTTTGGTGGCCAGCTCTTGCGCTGACAAAGACGAAGCGGTCAACGAGGCGGTAGCAGCGTTAGAAGAAGCCGCCGATGCGTTAGCAGTTGCCCAAGTGGCACGCGAAGAAGCCGAATCAGTGGCCGCCGCTGCAGTAGCTGAAGCCCAAGCAGCAGCAGCCGCAGCCGCTCAAGCAGTGGCCGACGCAACGGCCGCAGCGGCGTTAGCAGAAACCGGCGACGCCGCAGCACAAGCCGCAGCACAAGCGGAGGCCGATGCTGCCGCTTTGGCCGCAGAACTAGCCGAAGCGGCAGCCGCCTACGCTCAAGAACAAGCCGACATCGCCGAAGCCGAAGCGGAAGCCGCTGCGCTTTTGGCTGAAGCACAAGCCGCGGCGCAAGCAGAAGAAGACGAAGAAGAAACAGAAGAAGAAGAAGAAGAAAGTGGCCCAAGCTTTGGGAACCTCCAACCAGGAGTAATTTCCCCAATATTGCCCGCCCTCACCCTGCCGCCCGTCATTTCAATACCTCCTATTCTTCTTACTTGTATGGGCGACGAAAGCCCTACGGCAGATTACGACGAGGGCCCCATTTGGCCAGCACGCATTGATGGCGATGCCATTGATGATTACGCCACCGTTGGTTATGGCAACGACACCGGTCGGTGGTATTTGCGAGTTGACTCTTCTTACCATGGGGTTACTTTTTGGCGAGACCTCGGACCTGATGCTGGCGAGGTCGATTTCTCAATCGGATACATCACCGATATCAATGTAAACGACCGAGCGGAAATTTGGGTTTCTTCTTTTGACGCAAGCGGCCCCCATGCACCTTTTGCCCATGTGCTTTACCTCTTGTATGGCTGTGCTTTAACACCAGTCGGGAGCAACATAACCGGGTCTGAAGACGTGCTTACCGTTTTCCTCGGTCAAGCAGTAACGGGCGAAGCTTTTTATGTGTCGTGTAGTACTTTCGAAGGGGAACCGCTGTTCACCTACTTTGAGGACTATCCGGTAGGGCCGGACATGTGGGCGTATCGCCCGTTGCCATTTCATCTGGACGGCTCAACCTTGAACTTAGTGCTGGATGTAGCGCTCGAAGGGGGCATTGCTGCACCTCCAGAAAGTATTACCAATATGAATTGCCCGAATGGGTAAATGAAACCGGTTACTCCATGCGGAAACTGTTGAGTTAAAAAACCGCACTTCAAGAATCTAAAATTGGGGTGATGGCGAGTCGGCAATAGGCGGGGTTCTGTCTGCCGGACCCTTGCGGGTATCCGGTTGGGCAACCATCCATCTTTGCGGCCTATGGTGTGGAGATGAGCAACGAAGCGATGAGCGGAGCAGACATGTCTAGAAAATATTTATTCAAAGCGTTAACGGCAGCCTTGACCCTGGCTTTGGTGGCCAGCTCTTGCGCTGACAAAGACGAAGCGGTCAACGAGGCGGTAGCAGCGTTAGAAGAAGCCGCCGATGCGTTAGCAGTTGCCCAAGTGGCACGCGAAGAAGCCGAATCAGTGGCCGCCGCTGCAGTAGCTGAAGCCCAAGCAGCAGCAGCCGCAGCCGCTCAAGCAGTGGCCGACGCAACGGCCGCAGCGGCGTTAGCAGAAACCGGCGACGCCGCAGCACAAGCCGCAGCACAAGCGGAGGCCGATGCTGCCGCTTTGGCCGCAGAACTAGCCGAAGCGGCAGCCGCCTACGCTCAAGAACAAGCCGACATCGCCGAAGCCGAAGCGGAAGCCGCTGCGCTTTTGGCTGAAGCACAAGCCGCGGCGCAAGCAGAAGAAGACGAAGAAGAAACAGAAGAAGAAGAAGGAAGTGGCCCAAGTTTTGGGAACCTCCAACCAGGAGTAATTTCCCCAATATTGCCCGCCCTCACCCTGCCGCCCGTCATTTCAATTCCTCCTGTTCTTCTTACTTGTATGGGCGACGAAGCCCCTACGCAAGATTACGACGGCCCCATTTGGGAAGCACACATTGATGGCGATGCCAATGGTGATCACGTCAGCGTTGCTTATGGCAACGACACCGGTCGGTGGTATTTGCGAGTTGACTCTTCTTACCATGGAGTGACTTTTTGGCGAGACCTCGGACCTGATGCTGGCGAGGTCAATTTCTCAATCGGACACATCACCGATATCAATGTAAACGACCGAGCGGAAATTTGGGTTTCTTCTTTTGACGCAAGCGGCCCCCATGCACCTTTTGCCCATGTCATGTACCTCTTGCACGGGTGTGCGCTGACGCCGGTAGGGAGCAACATAACCGGGTCAGAAGATGTGCTTACCGTTTTCCTCGGCCAAGCAGTAACGGGCGAAGCTTTTTATGTGTCGTGTAGTACTTTCGAAGGGGAACCGCTGTTCACCTACTCTGAGGACTATCCGATAGGGCCGGGCCTGTGGGCGTATCGCCCGTTGTCATTTCGTCTGTACGGCGCAACCTTGAACTTAGTGCTGGATGAAGCGCTCGAAGGGGGCGTTGGTGCATCTCCAGTAAGTATTACCGAAATGAATTGCCCGTAAATGAAACCGGTTACTCCATGCGGAAACTGTGGAGTTAAAAAACCGCACTTCAAGAATCTAAGATTGGGGTGATGGCGAGTCGGCAATAGGCGGGGTTCTGTCTGCCGGACCCTTGCGGGTATCCGGTTGGGCAACCATCCATCTTTGCGGCCTACCCGGGAGTGTCAACGAACGGACCGCTCTCTCCCTCTTTGGCCTTGCTCCGAATGGGGTTTGCCTAGCCAGCCAAGTTGCCTTGGCCGCTGGTGCGCTCTTACCGCACCGTTTCACCCTCACCTGTGCTCGTTTTCCCAAGCGAACCTGGGGGCCGAGCCATCGGCGGTCTATTCTCTGTGGCACTTTCCTGCGGGTCGCCCCGACTGGCCGTTAGCCAGCATTCTGTCCTGCGGAGCCCCGACCTTCCTCAACAAAGCGAACTCTGCTGCGGTTACCTGGCCGACTCACCATCACGCTAAGTGTGGCCTAAGCCAAGAGTTTCCGCAACAGCGCGGGCGGTTTTGCTCAACTATTTGAAGTGGCCCGAAAAAGAGTTTTCGTTGTCCTCTTGCGCTGCCGCCAAATTGGGTGTAGCACTAGCAGGCAAGATGCAGAAACAAGTTGCGGCCACCGAGGGTTTTCTCGCTTGGAAACAAGCCGGGGCTTGCCGCGGTCTTGATGCCACTATTTTCCATCCGGACCCGACAAAAGGTCAGACGGCGAGCCAAGCTTTGGCGGTATGTGATGGCTGCGTTATTCAAAAAAAATGCTTAGATTTCGCTTTGTCGGCCCGTGAAGACGTAGGAGTGTGGGGTGGAACGACCGAACGAGAACGCCGGCGCATCCGTCGGCAACGCCGCCAGTTATCCTAAGGGACTATGCCAACGGATAAAAAGCAGTCATTGGAAACTCACGGAGGATGGCCGACGCTCTTAGGCCGCCTTTGTAAGGGAGAGGCCCTTTCGGCCGATGAGACCGAAGCCATCTTGAGCGAGATTCTTTCTGGTGAGGCTGACCCCGTGCAGATCGCCGCCTTTTTAGTAGCGCTCAAAATAAAAGGCGAAACGGTAGAAGAAACCACCGGTTTGGTGCGGGCTATGGTCGCCAATGCGGTGCCGCTGAATCTGCCAGAAGGCACCATCGACATTGTGGGTACCGGGGGAGGGCAACGCCGCCAAGAAGCTGCCTTGAACGTTTCTACTATGGCCTGTTTCGTGGCTGCGGCGGCCGGAGCCACGGTGTGCAAGCACGGCAACCGTAAAGCGTCATCTACTTCAGGAGCCTTTGACCTGCTTGACGAGTTGGGTTTTAAAGTGGAGTTAACCCCGGCCGAACTAGAAACCCAGGTCGCCGAACATGGTTTGGGTTTTGCTTTTGCTCGTACCTTTCACCCGGCAATGCGCTTTGCCGGGCCGGTCCGGGCCGGGTTAGGTATCCCCACAGTTTTCAATGTTTTGGGGCCGTTGTCTCACCCCGGGCGAGTGCGGCATCAAGTTATTGGCACTGCCGAACCTGCAGTAGCGGAGCGCCTCGTTGAAGTATTTCGGGCCAATCAGTCGTTACATACCTGGGTGGTTAACGGCGATCTTGGCGTTGACGAAATAGCCGTAACCGGACCCACACAAGTTTTGGAACTACAGCACGACCAGATTAGCGAATGGACGCTCAACCCTGAGGACTACGGCATTGCCCTAGCCGACCCAGATGCCTTGCGCGGTGGTGGGCCAAAAGAAAACGCCGCCATTGTCCGAGCGATCTTTGCCGGCGAAGACTTGGGCCCGCGCCGCGACATGGTGGTAATCAACGCCGCCGCCGGGCTAGTGGTGGCCGGTTTGGCCGATGATTTAACGACCGGCATTGCTTTAGCGCAAGACGCCATCGACAACGGAAAAGCCGCGGCCAAACTGGTAGAAACTAGCGCCTGCTAACGAATGCCCTTTGAAATTAAGGGTTTTTTCGCATTGTCACACCCCTCAGGCAGTATGTGGGGCATGGACATACATGATGAAAACTCATTAACTATTGACTGTGCCACCTGCACGGCACAAAACTCGCCAACTTGTGAAGACTGTGTGGTGACCTTTCTTTGCCTCAGGGAACCCGGTGATGCGGTAGTGATCGACCTAGCCGAGGCCCGAGCACTGCGGGTATTAACCGAGACAGGCTTGGCCCCACCGGTTCGCTACCGGGGTGTATCAGCGAGGTAGGGTTCGGCTCATGCGCCTAAAAAAATCGACGGTTTTGTTGGTGTGTTCGTTGGTGGCGGGGGCGTGTTCGGCTAGTGGTGAGGTTGCTGACTCGGTATCAGACCCAGCGGTAACCACGTTGGTTGGCTCGTTGGAAACGGGTGACACTCCCACGGCTACCGTGGCGCCTAGTACTGCGGTTCCTTTGTTGCCTACCAGCACGCTTCTGTCTGAGCCGATAGATGATGCACCGGATGACTTGGATTCAGGCGAGGCTCTTGAACCAGCAGAAGTCAAAGAGTGGTTTCCGGGGGTCTACTTGCCGCGACACTGTGGGCTTAGCGGTACAGAGTTTGTTGACCTCACCGATATATCTGGCGAAGAATACGGGTGTCGTGCCGACCTCATGATGGAATGGGGGGTAACCGGTGATGTGGGCCGCGACGAGAGCACTTCAACTGAAGTATTTGGCATTTCTCAGTATCTTCGAGTGTTTGAAATCTACGAGCGCTACCCCGACACTGGCCAATTCGGCACTTGGGGTCAATGGATGCAATCAGACGGTGCACACCCAAATGGCGCTTTCAACTCGATAGAGGGTGGGCTTTTTGTAAACGACAAAATGGGGCGAAGTCGCTTTCCCAAATACATGGCTTCAGCAGCAACCCACCTTTATTCTCCAGACAGCGACACGGCAGGAGGCTGGGGTTTTTGGGAGCGGCGTATTGATTGTTCGCTAATGGGGCGGCTTACTCTCTCGAATCGCATGATGGTGCCCCCCAACTTGATTGCCTTTGATGAAAACCAAAACACTTATGATGACGAAGGGGGAATCTATGTGGGTACCTCGTGGGTAGCTCTGCCCCTCATCGGAGGAGCAGAGCGCCACGAAGGCCAAACTCGTAGCACCGAAAATGGGCTCCTAACTTGGACATTTGTTATTGATGCCGCTAACTACAGCGGCCCGCTCATTGCTTATGCGCCACAGCACTGGTTTCGGCGCAGTGATAGGTGGAGTGCCTTTGAGGTGCTGGACGCATATTGGGAAGAGTATGTGGAGGAGGACAATGCAGAACTCCTCGATAGCCCGGTAGGGCTTGCCCTCGCTGATTTCGTTCATGGGGACTTAAGCGAAGAAGAACTTCATGCGGCTATAGAAAACGAAGAATGGTACGAGTCTTCCCAAGATAACTGGGAGCCTGGTGACATGAACTGGATTAAACCAGAAAATACTTTAGGGTTTGCCCCGGCACAGGGTTATGTACCGGTGGGGGTAGAAATGCCACCCATCCCATCATTTATGGTCGAGCAAGATGGCCGAACGTTTATAAAAATATTTCCCCCCCAACTACCGAATGTCTCAGAAAATGAGGGGTACGCCTTGAATGTGCAAACATTTGATGTAGATATCTACAACAAATTTTTGGATGTGTTTTCTTTTGGCGCAGACCTATCAGCAGTAGACACTTCTTTCAATGGATTAGGGAACCCTATGCAAGTGCATGGATGGGAAGTCGAATATTCAGGTGACAGTTGGCGAGAGATTGAAGTTGGGAGCCTTGAACAACTCGAAGACCCTTATGAGTCGAACATTGATCTCCATGTTCCTTCTGGAGGTTCACAGGTAAACGACGAAACTAACGTGCTCATTGAATGGGGCTCCGTTGATGCTGATCAGCGAGGATGGAGCACATATTACGAGATGGTAGATGGTGCAGCAGTTCCTGTGGAGGCGAGCGAGGTACCGGCAGAGTTGCTCGAATTGGAATACGAAACCCGGCAATACCCCGCATCAATTGCTTCGCACGATGAAGATGTCGGGCTAGATTTTTCTTGCTGGACCTGTGACGACTCGGCTTCGTGCGATGACACCGTGCACGTAGCGGTGCTTGACGACGGCAGTCGGGTTTCTTACCAGTGGTACCGGTTTGCTGATCAGCCTGCGTTTAAAAGCCTAAAAGAGGAGTACCCCGAGTTTTACTCAATGGCCGCAATGAACGACCTTCAAGCAACGATTGAAAGCATGCACCGCGACTGGGGGTCCACCCAAGAGTTTCTCGAGCAACCAACCAGTATCGAACAACTTCATTTAGCTGAAGTGGACCACGGCCTTCTTGTGGAACCTCCCGATGGCAAAGAGGTTGGTTGGGTCCCCATTGTGACGCAGGTAGAACTACCTGATGGTGAGTGGCAAGAGGAAGTCGACTTTCGCGAATCCATGTTCGGCATCACCATCCGTTAATGCAAATTGGGAGTTCTCAGAGAGGGCTTGGTAGGTCCGCCGCTGACGCGGTGAAAAAATTGAACTCAAGATGAGCAGCTTTGTTTACTTGGCAAAGGTTCTGGTGGCCAAGTAAGAACCTAAGGAAGTATTTCTACGAGGACATCAACGGGTTGGGCCATGAATTCATCAAACTCCACAATGAAGTCGGCTGAGTTCATGCCATAGGTATTAGCGAAAGCCCCTTCCCAGCCCAGTTCGTTCAAACCGGGATAAAAGGTATCAAGCAGCACGCCTGGGCTGAACTTAAAGGCCAAATAGGCATGAGCCCAAGCGCCGTAACTATAAGCAACATGGCCGTCGTCGCCGTAGCCAATGGTTGAAGGGCTTTGACCAGGATTATCGCTCATCCACTCCTGAATATCCCAAATCATCCAGCCAAAACGCTCAGGTAAAGGCGCCCATTCTGAAGCGGTCAAAACCCCGGAATCTCGCATTTCTTGTGACCCCACTTGAGCCATGTACTCAGCGCCGCCTTCGCTCCACCAAATGTTCTCTCGATGCATTAACTCATCGCGAAGATCCCAATTTGCCGTAGCAATAAACGCATGCTGCACGGCATGGAAATATTCATGAAAGACAGTTTTTTGATCATCGGCAAAAGGGCAGATGCTTGGTTCGGCAAAACAAATTGGGTAAGACGAAGAGTAAAGATGCAGCCCCCATTGGCGGTTGCCGTTTCGCCCTGCGTTGCCGCCACCCCAACCGTTGACAATGCGCTCAGAAGAATCAATGGCTCTTTCCACAAAGAAATTTGGGGTGTGGTCCCAGTCGAGGCAATCGGCAACGCTGCTGAGGTTTCCTAACTCAACGCGCTTTGCGCAGAACTGGTCACCAAGGTCCTCGGCCGCGGCGACATCTAAGCCCGCTACCCAATATTCAAGCGGGCCGTAATTGCCCCAGAGGGCGGTTGCGGCAAGCAGAGCTTCTTCAAGAAGGCTTTGACTATATTCTGGGACGTCACTGGCGTAAAAGAACTCCGGTGAAGTGCTGACCGTGGCTCCCCAAGAAGCATCAAGATGTGCAGCAGTTTCTCGCCGCACCGCAATGTCATCTATGCAAGCAGTGAGCGCAGTCTCGTCTTCTACGGAGAGAGGATTGTCTAAATACTCGTCCGGGGCCTTGTCTAAAAGCGACCACGCAGCATCTATGCCGACTGCTTCTACTGTGCAATTAATAAAAACATTGTCGCCTTGCTCCACTGCCAACGCAGCATTTTCTAGGCCATTAATGAATTTATCTTCATCGGACAACGTGGTGGTAGTAGGTGCAGCGGTAGTCGCCGGTGCGGCAGTAGTGGCGGGCACAGCAGTAGTTTCGACTACACCGGCATCAGGCGCAGCGGTCGTAGTAGCGGGAGCGGCGAGTTCTCCGCCACTGGATGAACAGCCAGCAACCAGCGAAAAAGCCAAGAAAATAGAAATTAATAGAGAGATGTTTTTAAGGATTTAACCACCCTAGTCGTATAGAGGGCGTACCTCACAGAGCCTCAGTGGGGGAGTGAGGGGTGGACTCGGTGGCTTCTTCTGCGACGATGAGGAGGTGAACACGGAATCTCAAACATTTGCTGCTTTGGCCGAACGCTGCCAAGCGACTGGTCTTGCCGCCGGTCTAGATGCCGTGGGGGTTTGTGCTGCCACCCCATTTTCTGACGTGAAGGTTTTGTTAGAAGAACGCCGCACCGCTGGGCTAGCGGCCAACATGCAATTCACCTACCGCAACCCGGCCCGCTCCACCACCCCGCAGCGGATACTTGAAAACGCCCAAACCTTGGTGGTGGCTGCCCTACGCACCCCCGCCCCCCGCTTAAACCCCGCCGAACCTGGGCAAACCCGTATCGCCGCCTATGCCCGCCACGACTACTACACAGAGCTAAAAGCTGGCTTGGAGGCCATCGCTGAAGAACTCCGCCAAGCCGGCTGGCAAGCCCGGGTGGTGGCCGACGACAATGCCTTAGTGGACCGAGCCGCTGCTGTGCGGGCTGGCCTGGGCTGGTACGGCAAAAATGCCAACGTATTGTTACCGGGCCGAGGCAGTTGGTTCGTCTTAGGCTCCGTAGTCACCGATGCCCCGCTACCGGTAAACCAAGAACTGGTGCCCGACGGTTGTGGCACCTGCGACCAGTGCATCACCGGTTGCCCCACCGGAGCCATCGTGAAACCCGGGGTAGTTGATGCCCGCCGCTGCATTGCCTGGCTGGTGCAAGCACCTGGGCCTATACCTATTGAATTTCGAGAAGCGATGGGCGACCGCATCTATGGTTGCGACGAATGCCAAGAGGTCTGCCCGGTAGGCCGACCCGAGCGGACCAGCGAAGGTAAAAGCGACCCCACTGCCGACCTCGATGCCTTGGCGATACTCAACGCCACCGACCAAGAGCTTTTAGATAGTTACGGTCGTTGGTACATCGCCGAACGCGACCCCAAATATCTTCGCCGTAATGCCTTGGTGGTGTTAGGAAACTCCCCAGGCGAAAACGCTCAAATTGACCAGTGCCTAGAATATTACCGAGACCATTACGACCCCTTATTGTGTGAACACGCCCAATGGGCGATAAACAAGCGGGCAACGCTATGAGACGACATCTGCTGGTCACCAACGACTACCCGCCCAAAGTAGGAGGTATCCAGTCGTACCTGTGGGAACTCTGGCGCCGTCTGCCCGCTGAGGACGTCGCCGTGCACACCACGCCCTACAACGGCACCGAGAGCTTTGACGCCCAACAGGACTACACCCTTACCCGGTCTAAAGAACCCGTATTGTTACCTCACCGCTGGGTACGGCGCCGGGCCGCAAAACTGGCCGCCCAGCACCAAGCAGAAATGATTATTTGGGACCCCGCACTCCCGGTAGGGCTAGCCGCACCCCGAGTAAAACTTCCTTACGCCGTAGTCCTCCATGGCGCAGAAGTAACCATCCCCGGCCGACTGCCCATTACCCGGCAACTCCTAGCCCGGGTACTGCGCCGAGCCTCACTGGTTATATGCGCCGGCCAATACGCTGCCGACGAGGCACAAAGAGCTGCAAAACAAGAACTCCCCACGGTGATTATTCCCCCCGGAGTAGACACCGAACGCTTTAAACCACTGGATTCTGACCAGCGCCGAACAGTACGCCAAAAACTTGGCTTAGACGAAACCGCCCCCCTGGTGGTCAGCGTAAGCCGCTTGGTGCCCCGCAAAGGCATGGACACCCTCATCAAAGCCTCGCTGGAAATTCAAAAAACTATTCCCAACGTGACGGTGGCCATAGCGGGCACCGGCCGAGATGAAAAAAAATTAAAAAAACTTATTGAAACCACCGGCGCCCCGGTAAAAATGCTGGGACGAGTAGACGACGATTTGCTCCCCGGTCTTTACGGAGCGGGCGACGTGTTCGCCATGTTGTGTCGTACCCGGTGGGCGGGCCTCGAACAAGAAGGCTTCGGCATTGTTTTTGTAGAAGCCGCCGCCGCCGGCGTGCCCCAAGTTGCCGGCCAAAGCGGGGGAGCGGCCGAAGCGGTAAGCCACGGCGAAACCGGCTTGGTGGTAGACCCGCCCGACGACCCGAAAAAAGCGGCAGCAGCGTTGATCAAAATATTAAACAACCCTCAACAGCGAGAAACCATGGCCCAAGCATCACGCCAACGTGCCGTAAAAGAGTTCTCTTACCAAGTGTTAGCCCACCGTCTACAAGCCAGCATCGACCAAACAACCTTGCGAGAAGCAAAATGAACACCATAGTCAACCCCGGCCAAGGCATCATCAAAGCATCTTGGGGCGGCACGCTGGGCTTCACCCTCATGGCAGCAATTTCTGTCCTCTACTCGGGGCCGTTGCGCACCCTCGGACTGCTGGTCAACCTTGCGTTATTCCTGGCAGGTTGTGTGGTGTTCCTGATGGCCTTCGCCCGAGCAGTTGGAAGAAGCCGAACGGAAAACATCGGGGTGGGTGGGCTCTATTTTTTGGCCGGTTGTGCCCCACAAGTGGTACGCCGCCAACTCATGGGGGCACTAAGCATCCAAGTAGTGGTGGGCTTTACCGCTGCGTCGTTTCGGCCTTTTACCACCGTGGCCTCTGCAGTATTGGTTCCCGTTTTCGGCTTAGGACTAGCCGGGCTTTGGGGCGCTCGCCACGGCAGTTTCGGCCCACGGTAAACATTCCAACCCGGTGAATATTCAGTATCCCCGCCGGCAGGCTTGTGGCTCCGGTATGGTCAAGACAGGGAGAAACCAATGACTGATCACGCAAGCCAACACATCCTCATTCAAGCCTCACCACAAGAGTGCTTTGCCGCCGCCCTCGACGTAGAGCGTTACCCCGACTGGGCCGACGACATTAAAGAAGCCACCGTGGTTGCTCGAGACGACGAAGGGCGCGTCGGTGATGCGGCTTTCCGGGCCGCCGCCATGGGGCGCAGCACTACCTACACCTTGCGCTACAGCTACGGGTCAAACCCGCTACGCATGGCTTGGCGGCTCCTGGACGGCGACGTGATGCGTCGCATGGACGGCGAATACGAGTTCACCGCAGTAGAAGGCAGCCCAAACGTAACAAAAGTGCATTACCACCTTGAAGTAGACCTCTTGGTTCGGTTACCAGGCTTTGTAAAGCGTCGACTCGAAGCAAAAATCGTTCACACCGCAGTAGATGACCTCAAAACTCGTATTGAGTCAGGCATTAACCAGCGGTAAAAGTTTTGACAACCGTTATTGCGGCGGTTGTTCCCATTGGCGGCTGCGATCAACGGCTTGCAGCCAGCGGTGATGCAAAACGTTTACCTTGCTGCGATCCGCAGCGGGCAATGCCGTGCGGTCCGCTTGCCAAAGGTCAGAAAGTTCATCAAGGGAATCCCACACCCCCTCGGCCAGACCGGCCAGCCACGCTGCCCCCAAAGCAGTGGCTTCGGTAGTAGCCGAACGAGTCACCGGAATATTCAGTTGATCGGCTTGTAAATCAAGCAGAAGTTCCATGACCGCCGCCCCGCCATCTATACGTAAATCGGCAATGGTAAGACCCTCTCGAGACATGGCATCAACAACATCTCTGGTCTGGAACACCATGGCTTCTACCACCGCACGAGCCATCTCGGCCCGGCCGGTTCCTCGGGTCAACCCCACCAAAGTTCCACGCGCCCAAGGGTCCCACCAAGGGCTTCCCAAACCAGTAAAAGCCGGAACCAAGAAAACATCTCCGGTGTCGGGCACGCTTTGCGCCAAACCTTCAAGGTCGGAAGCGTGATCAATGATGCCCAAGCCATCGCGCAACCACTGGACCGCCGAACCAGCGGAAAAAATTGACCCCTCCCGGGCGTAAGTCAACGGGCCACCTTTTTCTCGTTGCCAAGCCACGGTGGTCAACAAGCCATCAGCCGGGGCTGGCAAATCATCACCGATGTTCGCTAACAAAAAACATCCCGTGCCGTAAGTGTTTTTGGCCTGTCCGGCGGCAAAACAAGCCTGACCAAAAAGCGCCGCCTGCTGGTCACCCGCCATGCCGCTAATGGGCACCCCAGGGCCCACCGGGCTGGCCGCATCGGTTACTCCGAAACGCCCCGACGAAGGGAAAACCTCGGGTAAGGCCGCCAGAGGAACACCAAGAAGGTCACAAAGTTCCTCTGACCAGCACCCGCTCCTTAGATCAAAGAGCATGGTGCGGCTGGCGTTAGAGGGTTCGGTTGCGTGGACCTTCCCGCCAGTGAGTTTCCACAACAGCCAAGAATCGATCGTGCCGAGACGCAGATCAGCATCTGCAGAGACATTCCCCTCGCCCAGCAGCCACGCCATCTTGGTGCCAGAAAAATATGGGTCAAGAACTAGCCCAGTGGCTTCTCGCACAAAGGGAAGATGCCCGGCTTGAGTGAGTTCTTGACATCGGTCGGCAGTACGGCGATCTTGCCAAACAATGGCGCGATGTTGGGGTAAACCAGTGGCCGCATGCCAAGCCACCACGGTTTCTCGTTGGTTGGCAATGGCGATCGAAACCACTGGTTGAGTTAGGCGTTCAGCCACTTCAGTAAGGGTTTTTTGGGCGGCCTCCCAGATTTCTTGAGCATCGTGTTCCACCCACCCCGGCTGCGGAAAATACTGCGGAAACTCCTGCTGGGCTTGATCAACAATTTCCCCCCGCTCGTTTATCGCCAAAGTGCGCACGCTGGTGGTGCCCGCATCAAGAGAAAGAATTATCGCCATAGGAAGAGACTAATCAACGGGGTCTACCGGCAGGTCATTGGTAAAGCCCTCAATCAAATCTGGCGGCAAAAATGAGACGTAGTTTTCGCAGCGCACCGGCGCCCCCTCGGCCGGCGGTTCGCCGTCACTTATGGGAGCATTGACCGAAGCAAGCAAGCCGTCTCGTTTAACGAGCACCAAAACTTGCTCAACTTCGATGCCGCCAATCAACTCGGTGGCCGTGCAGACCAGCATGGCGAAAGCCAGTTGGTTGCTGTACGAGTCGTCAATAGGGAACCCATCCAAACTGTTCAGTTGCACTTGCAAAACGTCACCGTCGAGCACCGTCCCCACCAAAATGCTCCCCTCGGCTAACGGGGAAATAAACCCTTGTTCTTGTTCCTTGCTCGTCGGGCCCACCAGCACCTGAGCCAAAATGGTGTTGACCGAACCGTCGGGTTCAATCTGGCGCTCCACGGTTTGCAGCACCATGACCCCATCGCCTGAATCTTGGGCTAAAAAGATTTCTACTGTTTCTAATAGCGCGGGGGGAGCGGTAGTGGTGATCGCTCCTTCGATGAGGGCGTCCGGGAGTTCAGCCGAGAGGTCTCGAGGTGAGCTTTCTAAAGGAATCCCGCAAGAAAATAGAGAGAGGCTGAGCAAGAAAGCAAACGACCGAAAGAGTAAACGCAACATTACAAGTCCTCCAGGCCAGGGTTGAAGCGGGGGAGTTCTACGACAAAACGAGCCCCCACGTTGCCGTCTGGTCGATCCTCGGCCCAGACCCGGCCGTCATGCAGGCGAACATCTTCTCGCACCATGCTGAGACCCAACCCGCTCCCGGCATCGTCTTCCCTTTGCCCCCCGGCCAAGCCTCGAGAAAACCGTTCAAAAATCTTTTCCCGATCCGAAGCCATCACCCCAGGACCGTGATCATCCACGGTCACCCAAACATGCTGGGAGTCAGCACTAATAACCACGGCGGAGATCCCGTTGCCGTAACGCAGGGCATTGGTAAAGAGGTTCGAAAACACGCGTCCCAAACGACGTTTGTCTCCGTTGACCAACAAGTCAATAGCCCCATCGTTCTCAGTAAGCGCTGTTTCTTCAAGATGTAAAGAGCGCAAGGTTGCGGTCAACAAAGCATGAATTTTGAGCCCGGAGAGATCCAGAGAAGCAGCCCCAGCATCAAAACGAGAAATCTCCAAAAGGTCCTCTACTAAACGACTAAAACGCGTGAGGTCGCCAGAGAGAAGATTCAAAGCAGTTCGTGAACGTTCTGACAATTCATGGCGGCGCGCCTCCAAAACCGCCACGCTGGAAGTCAAGGTGGTTAAAGGGCTGCGCAATTCGTGGCTTACATCGGAGGCAAAACGGGCATCTCGTTGAATGCGTTTTTCTAAAGCTTCGGCCATTTCGTTAAAAGACTGCGTGAGTTGATCAAGATCAGGGTCATCGATATCTGCTAACCGTGTATCGAGACGCCCACCTGCAATGGCTGCCGCCGCTACCCCTACCCGGCGTAAAGGGCGAAGCGTTCTACGGCTGGCCCAAAGCCCCACCAATGCGCCCATCAAGGTGGTGAAAGCAGCAGCGCTTCCCAAAATTATTTGCAAAGTACGCAAGGTGTCGTCAAGATCAACCAAGTCAACGACTTCAAAATAGTCGGCATCAAATGCCACCAACGGAATACCAATAACAAGGTGAGGGCGCCCTTTGATCTCGGTAAGCAGTTGTCCAGCAGCGCCGTTGGCTACTTGAATCCGTAACAAAAGCGGGAGGTCTTCGCGCCCAATCTCCGGCCCCGGAAGCCAACGATCGTTAAGTCGCACCACCGGTTGAGCACCCTCAATGCGAGTCAACGAGTCAACGATGGACGGCAAACTTTCAATAGTTGACTCCGGCGTGAGTTGGTTGCTGAGACGGCTGGCGTTGTTTACCGCTATGGCCGCCGCCGCCCCCTCGCGGTTTTCTACCAACTGTTGACGAGCCAAAATCAATGTAGCGCCGGCCAGCAGCAAAGAAAGAGCGAGCCCGCCAATGGCAAAAGAAAATAAAATGCTTGACTGAAGGCCGAATTTAAGAGCGGAGGAAGAGTCCGTATCTTGGTCGGCTGCGAGTTCGCTCATAAGGGAAGTTTAAGAATCAGGGCTGTAGTTTGTACCCCATGCCACGCACCGTCATGACATAGCGCGGGTTGGCGGGGTCGAGTTCAATCTTGGTGCGCAATCGACGAACGTGCACGTCAACTAGCCGACCGTCGCCGAAATAGTCGTAGTCCCACACCTTTTGCAAGAGATCTTCGCGGCTGAGCACCCGTCCTGGCTGTGCAGCTAACTCAACAAGGAGACGAAACTCGGTTCGGGTGAGATGGATTTCTTTATCCTCAACTTTGACCACCCCTTCATCGGGAATCAATTCAAGGCGATCGATAACGATGCGTGAAGGGACGTTGTCAGTGGATCGGGCCCGTCGCAGCAACGCTCGAATGCGAGCTGAAAGTTCTTTAGGGACGAAAGGTTTCGTTAAATAATCGTCGGCCCCAGCCTCCAAGCCCGCAACCACATCATGGGTATCGTCGCGAGCAGTCACCATGACAATTGGGACATCGCTGTTTCGGCGAATATTGCGGCAAACCTCAAACCCGTCCATACCGGGCAACATGATGTCAATCAGCACCACATCTGCGGGTTGGCGAGCAAAAGCGGTTAATGCTTCTTCGCCGGTTGCTGTTTCGTCAACCACCCAGCCTTCTTCTTCTAAGGCCAGACGCACCGCAGTACGGATACGTTCGTCGTCTTCAACGGTAAGTACGCGGGTTTCTCTTAAGGTCATACAGTCTCAACAGAGAGGGCAAAAGTGGAGCTCATCGGTGCCCATCATCGCACATTTAAAGGTACTCCGCCGAACGAAGCAATTTGATGAGTTCCGGGTGGAGTTCTGCTGTGGTGGCGAGGACAAAATCTTTTTGAGGAAAGTTTCCTTCAAGGTCGGTCACCACGCCCCCCGCTTCGGCAACTAAAACAAGGCCCGCAGCCATATCCCAGAGGTTTAATTCACTTTCAAAGTAACCATCTACCCGGCCACAAGCCACGCTGGCCAGGTCGTAGGCCGCACCACCAAAACGGCGAATGTCTCGCACCTGAGGCAGGACCGCTACCAAAGACTGCGCTTGTTCGACACGTCGCTCAGGTCGGTAACCAAAGCCGGTAGCCAACAAGGCATGAGTCAAGTTTGGTGCCGGCCTGACCTTAATTTCTTGCTCATTTCGGGTAGCCCCTTGGCCAAGAGCGGCCGCAAACTCGTCGCCTGCTGCCGGGTCTACGATGACCCCGGCGACCAGTACGCCGTCTACCTCGGCGGCGATGGAAACGGTGTACCCGGTGAGCCCGTACATAAAGTTGGTGGTGCCATCAATGGGGTCAATGATCCAGCGCACCCCAGAGGTGCCGTCTACCGACGCTCCTTCTTCGCCCAAAACGCCGTCGTTGGGGCGTTGGCTAAGGAGATAGTTGACGAGCGTTTCTTCTGACCAACGGTCGGCCGCGGTGACCATGTCGGTCAGCGTGCTTTTGGTATCTTCGGCGGGGGTGCGGCCGGCTTTTTGGCGCAAAGTAGGAGCCACCAAACGTGCCGCTGCTAAGGCCAATTCTCGAAGTTGCGTTGGGTCAGCCACGGGGTTTAGTTGTTGGAGCGTCGCTGGCGTAGGGACTGTTGGCGTTGCCCGGTGCGCCATTCGGTCATGGCTCGCAGGGTCAAGACCGAAACTATGCCGACCCCGCCGGCGGCCAGCACAGCGCCAAAGACCCCGAAGGCCCCGGCCCAGGCGGTGCAACCATCGGTGCACTGTAAATCAGTAACGGAGTAGCCGACCAAACCTCCGCAAGCACCAGCGACGACAATAGCCACCAGAGCGAGAAGGCGTGCTGTCAACGAGGGGGCAGCGGATTGTGCTGGAGTAGAGGTGATGGGGGGCTGATCGTTCACGGATTGGCTTCTCATTGGTTGGGTAGTTATTTGGATCCTATTGCTTGCCTGCGAGGCTAGCGAAGAGGCCAGTAAACGAGTGAGCCAAACGAACAAAAAGTTTGCGTATGGGCAGGGCGCCACCTTGCCTACTGCGAAGTGGCAGACTAGGAAGATGAGGCATTGGAAAGTAGCAGGAGCATTACTGCAAAACCCCCAAGGCATTTTGTTGGTAGCCAATCGGCGGCGCAACGGTTCTCTGGATTGGACACCTCCCGGTGGGGTAGTCGACGAAGGAGAAACACCTTTGGAGGCCTTACGGCGAGAAGTGATTGAAGAAACTGGCCTGCGAGTTGATCAGTGGGGCGAGCTTGCTTACACCGTAGAAGTAGCGTTTACAGATCAAGACATGCTGCTACAAGTTGAAGTACACCGTGCCCACTTGTGGTCAGGCGAGTTCATCTTCGATGACCCTGATGGGATCGTTGAAGAGGCACGCTTTGTTCAACAAAAAGATGCCGGGCTGCTTTTAAAAGAATCACCACTTTGGGTGCAGGAACCGGTGAACAGTTGGTTGACGAGCCCACAAACCTTGGGTGCTCATTTTTCGTATGAGGCGCGAAGAACCAGCCAGGGAGAACTTCGGGTAGAGCGCCAGTGACAAAAACGCCGTCCATTTTGCATGTCGACATGGATGCTTTTTTTGCTTCGGTAGAAATTGTGCAACAACCCGGGTTGCGGGGAAAACCCGTGGTGGTGGGGGGAGCCGGAGAACGGGGGGTGGTGGCGGCCGCTTCATACGAGGCACGCATCTACGGAATCCACTCGGCCATGTCGTCGTACCGGGCTCGGCAGCTTTGCCCTCACCTGATTTTTTTATCTGGCCACTACGGCCTTTACGAAGAAGTCAGCCGTCGTGTCATGGATATTTTTGAACAATTCACTCCGCTGGTGGAACCTATTTCGCTTGACGAAGCATTTCTTGATGTTTCTGGGGCCGGCCGGTCGTTGGGGGCGCCGCAAAAATTAGCTCAAGAAATCCGAGACCGAATATACGCCGCCGAAGGTTTGCGATGCGCAGTGGGGGTGGCCCCTAACAAGTTCTTGGCCAAGTTGGCCAGCAACGAGGCGAAGCCCCGAGTCAAAGGCAAAGAGATTCTTCCTGGCCTTGGGGTTTGCGTGGTGGAGACAGAAAACATCAACGGGTTTCTTTTTCCGTTGCCGATAAAAGCAGTTTGGGGGATAGGGCCCAAAACTGAAGAACGGCTCCACCGTTTAGGTATTCAAACAGTGGGGGACCTCGCTCAAGTGCCAGAAACCACGCTGATAGCTACTTTAGGAAATGCGGCGGGTCGCCAACTCTGGCGGTTGGCTCGGGGAAGGGACGAACGGAAAGTCAATCCGCAACAAGGGGTTAAATCAATCGGCCACGAAGAAACGTTTGCCCAGGACCTTTTTGCTCGCCCTGCTTTGCGGAGAGAACTTACCCGCATGGTCGATGCGGTAGCCGGGCGGTTGCGTAAGGCAGACAAGTTGGGGCGCACTATCAGCATCAAGGTAAGGGCACCAGATTTCACCACCTTGACCCGATCGCATACCTTGCCTGACGCCACCGACCTAGGAGTCGAGATCTTATCGGTGGCCCAAACCTTGCTGGACAACTTGGATCTCAGCAAAGGGGTGCGGCTTTTGGGGGTCGCCATGAGCGGGCTGCAGGGGGCGGAAGCCCAACAGTTGCGCCTCGAAGATGCCGGGGCTCCGTCGTGGCGTGAAATAGACGAAACGGTAGATGAAATACGCCGACGATTTGGGGGAGACGCCATTGGTCCGGGTTCGGCGGTCGGGCCCGAGGGGTTAAAGCCGAAGCAACGAGGTGACCAGCAGTGGGGCCCCAACAAAGACGAGAATTAAAAAAGGCTCAGTGGAAGAAATTTTTACCACTTGTGCCTCAACTTATTAAGAACAGAGTTGTGGCTGGGGGCAAGGTATGCGATGCTAGGGGGGTAAAACATGATTGGATACATAGGTGCCACTTTCTGAAGACGAGGAACGAATCCTCAGCGAAATAGAAGAGCAACTTTACGAAACCGACCCCGGGTTGGCTCGTGAGGTCGCAGAAACGACGGTTTATACCTATTCGCTGCGCCACCTCAAGTGGTCTGTCCTCGGTTTTTTGGTGGGCTTGGCCGCCATGGTGCTTAGCTTGTCTACTTCGTATGTTTTTGCCTTCGGAGGTTTTTTGGTAATGATGGCCTCGGGTTTAGCACTAGAACGAAGCGCTCGCCATTTGGGGCGCACCAGTTTGCAACAAGCAGCACAATCCAATCGCGGTTCTACTTTGAAAAATACTTTGGGTGATACTCGGGCCAAAATGCGTGAACGTTTTCAACGGGGAGAACAAGGAAGACGCTAAGCGTGACCCAAAGCCAGTTAGCGAAAGTTTTGTGCGGTACGGGTGGCGAGGTAAAGGCTTCGATGCGAAAAGTGAGGTGTGATGAGGGGTAAGTGGTTGCTGCGTGTAGGCGTCGCCTTGTTGGCGCATCCCAGCCTGTGGCTGACCGCGCTGGTGCAAGCCCACCGATTGGCCGGGAAGCACTGGTGGCTGCGTCCTCCGTTTTTGCCGTTGCCGGACCCTGCTTTAATGGCCTTACGTAGCATCACACAATATGGCGATGCGGCACAGTTGCCGTCCACGGAAGATGTGGTGACTTGGCTGCGTTGGACGCGGAGCTTTTCTCGAGTAACAACTTGAGCCGTTCCTCCTGGAAGATCTCGTATCCAAAAGGCTCGGTAGCAGAGCTGCATCAGTTGGAACCGGATTTTAGTCAGCGAGGGTTGTTGGTTTGCCCAATAGAAAAACCCACGCTTGTTTTAGGTAGCGGACAAGACCAGGCCGTTGCTTGGCGAGCGGAGCAACGCGGGCGAGAAGTAACAAAGCGCCGATCGGGAGGAGCGGCGGTGCTGTTGCGGGCCGAAGATGTCTTTTGGGTCGATGTGTTGTTGCCGCAGAAAGATGAACTTTGGCTTGATGATGTTGGTCAAGCGACCTGGTGGTTGGGTCAGGTGTGGGAACAGACCCTTAAAGACCTGGGTTGGGAAGCGGAAGTTCACCGAGAGGCGATGCAAGCCTCGGAGTGGTCTGGTGATATCTGTTTTGCTGGGTTGGGGCCAGGAGAGCTAACGGTGGGGGGCCGCAAGGTGGTGGGGGTTAGTCAGCGTCGAACCCGGCAGGGGGCCAGGTTTCAGTGTGCGGTTTTGCTGGCTTGGGAGCCACAAGAGTTGGTCGATGTTTTCGGTTTGCCAAAGAGAGCAGCCACCGAGCTGGCTGATTTAGCGGCCGGGTTGAATGTTTCGGCCCAAGATCTCCTGGCAGCTTTTTTGCGTCGCCTCCCTTAACTGCCTCCCTTGACTGGGGGTTGTAGGGGAGCAAAGCGGTGAAAGATCTCTCTTTTTGCGCGCCCAAAGGGTGAATTGATTTGCATTGTGGAGGAATAGTTGATTAAAGTGGAGTATTGTGGGGGAAAAGGGAGAATCAACTCCTAAGGTGATCATCAACACCACCACCTGAACTATCAACAGAGAGGAGCAACAAAATGGCCTTCGTCGGAACCTACGACCACACCCTGGACGGAAAAGGACGCTTGGTGCTCCCCGCTAAGTTCCGCAGCCATTTTGCGGACGCGGCCTACCTCTCGCCTTGGGCCGGCTGCGTAGCGCTCTGGACCGCCGAACGCTTCGAAGTAATGGTGCGTCGCCTCGAAGAAGAAGTAAGGGCCGGAGCCACCGACGCCAATGTTTTGCGAGGCTTAGCGGCACGCTCTGAAGAAGTACGCCCCGATGCTCAGGGTCGCATCATGATCCCCGCTCGTTTGCAAAGCTTCGCCAAATTAGAACGAGACCTGGTGGTTTGCGGAGCCATTGACTGGATTGAAATTTGGAACGCCCCATCGTGGGACGACATGGCCGACGACCTTGACCACTCCGTCGCCGAAGCCTTCCGCCAAGGCAGCGGAATCTAAACCGAGACAGAAAGGGCACCCCAAGGCAGCAACACCGACCAAAGAACTGGGGAACGGCCCGGTCCGAACATTGACAGTCCTTCGATCGGCAGGACGGGAGGCCCCTACTCCGCCCGCTTGCCGTCCAGCCCGATCAGGAGAGACAACCCGACGGGCGTTCGCTGGTCGAGGGACTGTCAATGGGCGGGCTTGTTGCCCCCGGTCTTTCGAGGAGCTAACGCATCATGAGCACTCTTTCCCCCTCCGAAGCATTTTTGCATCAGCCCGTGATGCTGAAAGAAATTTGCCAAACTCTTGAGCCCGCACCCAGCGGCGTTATTTTAGATGCCACCTTGGGCGGTGCCGGGCACGCCAGCGCACTACTTGAACAACGCCCCGATTGGACCTTGCTGGGTTTAGACCGTGACGCCGTAGCCCTTAAAGCAGCAGCCGAACGATTGGCCCCCATGGCCGAGCGCACCACCTTGCACCAAGCGACCTTCGCCGAACTAGACAGCGTGATGGACCAGTTAGGCATTACGGAACTTTCTGGATTCCTCTTTGACCTCGGGGTGTCTTCGCCGCAACTCGACCACGCCGACCGGGGTTTTAGTTTTCGCCACTGCGGGCCGTTGGACATGCGCATGGACCGCCGCCAAGACCTGACCGCCCACAAAATTGTCAACGAGTACCCGGCAGACCAGTTGTCTCAAGTCCTCTATCGCTATGGGGATGAACGCTTCTCTCGTCAAATAGCGGCCGCCATAGTAAGCAACCGCCCCCTCGAAGACACCGCAACCCTGGCCGACGTTATTAAAGAAGCGATTCCCGCTGCGGCACGTCGCAAAGGCGGCCACCCCGCTAAACGTACTTTTCAAGCACTTCGCATTGAAGTAAACGGTGAGCTGGCGCAAATCGAACCAGCCCTCCAAACAGCGATCAAGCGGCTTCGCCCCGGTGGGCGAGGAGCAGTTTTGTCTTACCACTCCGGCGAAGACCGTCTGGTAAAAAAAACCTTTGTGAACGCCTCCACCGGTGGGTGCCAATGCCCGGCACAACTGCCCTGCGGCTGCGGCGCACAACCTTTGGTCCGCTTACTGCGGCGGGGCTCGGTCACCCCTACGGAATCCGAAAAACAAGTCAACCGGCGGGCGGCCAGCGCCCGGCTTCGCACCATTGAACGACTCAAAATGAAAGAAGTAATTCAACATGACGGCAATTAACTGGCCGCTACGGGGCGCCACCCAAACCGCACCCCGGGCCACCACTGACCAAGCAAGTCGAGTGGGCTCTTGGGCCATCCTGGTGGTACTCGCAGTGTTCGTTTTGTTGCTTGCTTTGGCAGGGTTTCGTAGCGTCCTGGTAAGCGAACAATTCGGCCTCGATCGCTTAAATGCCCGTCTCGAAAATGCACAGGAACAATCACAAGTGCTCCGCATGGAAGTAGCTCGACTGGAAAACCCTGATCGTATTTTGGCAGTAGCCCAAGGCCGCTTAGGTATGGTGCCGCCGCCTGCTCGGGTGTATCTGGCCGCGGTGGTGCCTGGCGACCCACTGCATCCCGTGCCTGCCCCCTCATATAACCCCTTCTCAAGGACCAGTCGATGAGCGCAGCAGCGAAAAAGAACGCCAAGAAGGCTCGCGGAGGGCGTCAAATACGACGCCGTTCAGCCTTTGTCGGCTTTACTTTTATTTTGGCGGCCGGCGTCTTCGGTTGGCGCTTGGTGAACCTCCAAGTCCTACAAAATGATCAGCGCTATCAAGAATTCGGAAGCGCTCAAAGTATTCGCAGCGTCATCCTGCCGGCCGGGCGGGGCGCCATCATCGACCGCAATGGTGTGGACCTCGCTCTCTCAGTGCCCTTGCAATCACTGGTAGTGGACCCCCGTTTGGTAATTGAACCAGGCCGTTCAGCCCGAGCGCTCGCCGACCTAATCAGCACCAGCGAGGAAACCCTCTACAATCGGTTAGCCAGCGATCGCTCCTTCGCCTACTTGGTACGACAAGTAGGCGAAAAAGTAGTGGACGATGTTTTGGCCCTCAACCTCCCTGGGGTTTACGCCATTGACGAACGCTCGCGAGTCCGGTCCGGCGACGGGTCAAGCTTGGCTGTACTGGGACGCACCGACATTGACAGCATCGGTATTAGCGGTCTTGAACTGGTCTATAACGATTTGCTTTCGGGAGCCACCGGTCAAATGGTTGTCGAAGTGGGCGCTCGCGGCTCGACCATCCCCGGGGGTGAATACCAAATCGACCCGGCCAAAGAAGGGGAGACGCTGGTCCTCTCCATTGACCGGTCGCTGCAGTTTGCGGCAGAGCGGTTGCTGACCGAAGGGGTGATTAATGCCAATGCCCAAGCAGGCGTGTTGGTAGCAATGCACCCCGCCACCGGAGAAGTCCTGGCATCGGCCACCGTGGTCCGCGGCGAGGACGGCCTGGTTGTGCCCTCCTCCGAACATCGTGCCGTTACCTGGACCTACGAACCAGGCTCTATCATGAAGCCCCTAACTTTTTCGGCCATCTTGGAAAGCAAAACGGCTGGGCCTTCCTCAAGCCGCTTGGTCGACAATTGGGTGCGGGTCTCTGACGGCGAGTTCACCGACTCATTTGCCCACGAAGAAGAAGAATGGACAGTGGCCGACATCTTGCGGCAATCCTCCAATGTGGGCACCATATTGTGGGCTCAAGATCTTGGTGCCACGCGGCTCTATGACCAGTTGGTGGAGTTCGGCATAGGGTCACCTACCGGTCTGGATTTCCCCGGTGAAGCCAGTGGCCTACTTACTGCGGTAGGGAAATGGTCGGGCACATCGCTGCCTACCATCGCCATCGGGCAAGGCGTGGCGGTATCTCCCATGCAAATGGTGACCGCCTACGCCACCATCGCCAACGGCGGGTTACGTCCTGCCCCCACATTGGTCCTCGGAACGCGCGACAATGATGGGATGTTCAATATTTTGTCCAGCGAAGCCTCTCGCCGAGTCTTCCCCGAAGAAACCGCCGAGATGCTGATCCCCATGATGGAAGCAGTAGTAGCCAAAGGGACCGGGGTAAACGCTCAAGTGCCGGGCTACCGAGTAGCCGGAAAAACAGGAACCGCCTGGAAGCCACACCCCGACGGAGGCTACGGAGAAGAAATCGGCGAGATTGAATACGTGGCCAGTTTCGCCGGTTTTCTTCCTGCCGAAGCACCTGAACTGGCTATTCTCGTGGTGATCGATGAACCCACCTACCCCACCTACTCCGGGGGCAGCGCTGCCGCACCAGTCTTTGCTGAGTTCGCACAGTTTGCGGTCCGTCAAATGCGTATCCCCTCAGAGTCAGAACGCATCGGCCTCGAAGACGTCGGCCGGGTCATTGCTGCTACCCCCGCTCAAGTTCGGGCCATCGCCGAAGCCGAAGCTGCTGCCGCCGCTCTTAACGACGGTGAGGTGGCCCTCTCGGCCACCGGCTGACATGGACCTTCAGTCATTAATAAATGCCGCAGGGCTAAAGGGCGCAGAATCGGTGGCGACCGAAACCCTTGCCGTTGAAATCACCGGAGTTGCTTACGATTCTCGCCAAGTAAAACCAGGCAACATTTTTTGTTGCGTTCGGGGCTTGGCTCATGACGGCCACCAGCACATTGCGTCTGCCCTGGCGGCTGGAGCAGTTGCCGTGGTGGCGGATCGACCGGTCGCAACAAACGTTCCCGTGGTCATGGTGGATGACGTCCGGCCCGCCATGGCGCTACTAAGTAGCGCTATTTTTGAAGACCCCAGCCGCCACCTGATGGTTATTGGCGTTACCGGCACCAACGGAAAAACCAGCGTGGCGCACCTTTTGACACAAATACTTTCTTTTGCCGGCCGCCAGGTGGCCTTATCGGGCACCTTAAATGGGGAGCGCACCACTCCAGAAGCACCCGATCTTCAACAGCGCTTAGCCCAATGGAAAAATGAAGGTATGGACAGCGTGGTCATGGAGGTTTCCTCACACGCTTTAGCGCAACACCGAGCAGACGGTACAAGTTTTACTGCAGTGGCTTTCACCAACCTGTCTCGCGATCATCTTGACTACCACCCCGACTTGGCCGCCTACCGGGCAGCAAAAGAACGACTTTTATCATTGGCCTTTTCGCAGCAAGCAGTAGTAGTGATCGATGACCGAGTTGGCCAAGAAATCGCCACGCAGGCCCAAACAAAGGGTTTGCAGGTGGCCACCGTTTCGTCAGACCAAGCAAAAATTGTCGTTCACCCCACCAGCACGGTGTTTGTGTGGCAGGGCCACGAGATTGTGTTGCCTCTGGGGGGCGCATTTATGGCGACCAATGCTTTAGTAGCGGCAGAGTTGGCGCAAATCGTTGGGGTGGGGCCGGCCACCATTGTCGAAGCGCTCCAACAAGTGACACCGGTACCAGGCCGCTTTGAGACCATTGCGGCAGCAGGTGGGCCAGTAGTAGTAGTCGACTATGCCCACACGCCAGAGGCCTTAGCGACGGTTTTGCTGGCCGCCCGATCCTTAGCGGGAAGCAAAAAAGTGTTGCTGGTCTTTGGCTGCGGTGGAAATCGTGACCACGGGAAGCGCCCGTTAATGGGAGCGGCGGCACAAAAAGGTGCCGATTTATGCTTCGTGACTTCAGATAATCCGAGGGATGAACCACCTAGGGGGGTCATAGAGGACATTCTTGTAGGGATGACCGAGCAACCTGCCCTCCATGAACTTGACCGAGCGAAAGCAATAGCCGCCGCGCTCTATGCCGCCAACCCCGGCGACGTGGTAGTGATTGCCGGAAAAGGACACGAACAGACCCAAGAAATAGCGGGCCAGTTCTTTCCTTTCGACGACCGTCAAATAGTTGAAGAACTTCTCTCGGAGATGAACCAATGATCGGCTTACTGCTGGCCGCTGCGGTCTCTATGGTCGTTTCGCTTATTGGCACACGTTTTTTAATTCTTTGGCTTACTCGCCTCCGCATAGGCCAACCGATTCGCGACGACGGCCCCCAAGGGCATGCCTTGAAAGCGGGCACCCCAACCATGGGCGGTCTGGCCATTGTGGTCGGTGCCTTTACCGGTTACATGGTCAGCAACCTGTACCGCGGCGTCTACACCCGGAGCGGCATTTTTGTCATCTTGGCCATCGTGGGCGGAGGAGCGGTGGGCTTGCTCGACGACTGGATCAAGGTGGTACGAGAACGCAACCTTGGTTTAAATAAACGCACTAAAATGTTGGGCCTTCTCACCGTAGCCATCACCTTTGGGGTGTTGATGGTCAACTACACCTCGGTGCAGACCACCCTGTCGTTTACCCGCTACTCGCAACCCGGTATTGAACTGGGCAGTACCTTGTGGGTGGCTTGGGCGGTGCTGCTGATTGTTGGTTCGTCAAATGCGGTGAATCTCACCGACGGTCTCGACGGACTGGCCGCCGGAGCCAGCACACTAGGTTTTGCTGCTTTTGTGGTTATGGCTTTTTGGCAGTTCCGCTACTACGACACCTACCAGGTGGCCCATGCCTTAGATTTGGCCATTGTGGCGGCCGCCATGGTTGGCGGCTGCATCGGGTTTCTTTGGTGGAACGCCGCGCCAGCACAAATATTTATGGGCGACACCGGGTCGCTGGCCATCGGCACCGGCTTGGCTGCTTTGGCCTTAGCTACCAATACCCAGTTGTTGCTGCCCATTGTGGCCGGCTTGTTTGTGATGGAAACCGTTTCGGTAATTTTACAAGTCGGGAGTTTCCGTCTTTTCGGTGGCCGGCGTATTTTTCGAATGGCCCCGGTGCATCACCACTTTGAACTCGGTGGGTGGCCCGAAACAACGGTTATTGTTCGTTTTTGGATTATCTCTGGCCTTTGCACGGCGGTCGGTTTGGGCTTGTTCTACGCCGATTCCATCAAAGCAGGGGTCACGGTGTTTGGCCCGTGAGTCAACACACCTTGGTGGTTGGCTTGGGTATCACCGGCCAAGCAGTGGTACGAGCGTTGCAAAGTCGTCAAGAGTCGGTGCGGGTAGTGGACGATCACCCCACGGAACTTTCTCGTGAAACGGCAAAAAAACTCAACGTAGATTATTTCGAAGCCCCGCAAGGCAACCAATGGGCAGAGTTGTTGAACGGTTGCCGACAGGTGGTGGTGAGCCCAGGCCTGCCCGATGCGCACCCAGTTTTTACTCAGGCCAAAACAAGTCATGTGCCGATTCTCGATGAGTTTGATTTAGCGCAAGCGTGGGACGATCGACCGTGCTGTGCCGTCACGGGAACCAACGGAAAAACTACGGTGGTTACTTTGGTGGTGAACATGCTGGCTGAATCGGGCATAAAGGCTTGTGCGGTTGGCAACACGGAAATCCCATTAGTTGCGGCCCTCGATGATCAAACCATCGAACGGTTTGTCTTAGAGGCCTCTTCGTTTCGGTTGGCCCATACCCAAAAGTTTTCTGCCCATCCAGCGGCTTGGTTGAACTTCGCCCCCGACCACCTTGACCTCCACCAGGACTTAGCCGCCTACCAATCGGCTAAAGCACGTATTTGGGAAGGCCTTAAAGAGCCCAGCCAGGCCATTGCAAATTTGGCCGACCCGGTAGTGGCGATCCACACTCCAAAAGGAGCCACCAGTTTCGGCACAAGTGAATCTACCTGCCGGGTAGAAAACGGGTGGCTGGTTTTTGAAGACCAACAAGTGGTGGCCGTGAACCAGTTGCCTCGCCGCTTCCCCCACGATTTGGCCAATGCTCAGGCAGCTTTGGCTTTGGCCATGCGGTTCGGTGCATCAGTATCGGGGTGTGAGGAAGCGCTGCGCACCTTTACTGGGTTACCGCATCGCATGCAGGTAGTAGGAGAAATCAATCGGGTGACGTTTATCAACGACAGCAAAGCCACCACCCCACATGCGGTGATGAGCGCTGCTGAAACTTTTTCTGATTTGACTCTTTTGGTTGGCGGGCGCAATAAAGGGGTGAACCTTTCGCCACTTGGTGCACTGACCCCTTCTCAGGTGGTGGCCTTCGGTGAAGCGGCGAAACAAATGGCTGCGGTCTTTGAAAAGGTTTGTCCGGTGGCCGTGGTGAGCTCATTAGAAGAAGCAGTAACACTGGCGATTGCCGTAACAAAAACCCCAGGAACAATCCTTCTGTCGCCGGGCGGTACTTCTTTTGATCAATACGATTCTTATAGCCAACGTGGAGAAGAGTTCATTCGCTTGGTGCAAAGGTATAAAGAAGCGATGCCAGCGTGAGTCTTACCCCAAAGCAACTCTTTCGTTCGCTGCGTAAAGAAAACGCCTTGACAAAGCCGAAAAAAACCGCCCGAGCGCCACATAAACCGTCAGGCAAACGCAGTCCTCGGTTTCTAATTCTTGGAGCGACTGCTTTGCTGCTGTCCCTGACGGGGGTAGTGATGGTTCTTTCTGCATCATCAGTCAACGACCTCCAGGCTTACGACGATGCGTGGTTCCACCTGCGGCGCCAAGTGGTGTGGTTCGGGATTGGTCTCGTGGTGTGTCTAGGAGTAATGCGCGTTGATTACCGCTTGCTGCGGAACCTCTCAGGGGTAGCTTTGGGCACCGCCGGGGTGCTGCTGATCGTGGTATTGCTTCCGGGGGTAGGTATCAGCGCGAATGGTTCGGCCCGCTGGTTGGGGGTAGGCCCGTTGACCTTTCAACCTTCTGAAGTGGCCAAGTTAGCGGTGTTGCTTTTCTGCGCCGATTTTCTTTCGCGCCCTGGTTACCACATTGATGATTTCAAAAAAACGGTCCGCCCACTCTTAGGACTGACCGGCCTCTTCGGTTTCTTGCTCATGATGGAACCCGACCTCGGCACCACCATTATTATCGCCAGCATGGTGGCCTCTGCACTTTTCTTTGCCGGCCTGCGGTTGCGTGTTTTGGCCGGGCTAGGCGGCACCGGGGTTTTGACGGCTGGTGTTCTGAGCATGAGTGCTGGCTATCGCCGACAACGCCTTTTAGGGGTGTGGGATCCATGGAGTGACCCGCTTAACACCGGTTGGCAAACCATTCAGGCGGGGGTGGCGGTATCCAACGGAGGTATTTTTGGTTTGGGGTTGGGGGCCAGTCGAGCTAAGTGGGGTTTTCTCCCCTTTGCTCATACGGACTTTATTTACGCCATCGTGGCGGAAGAACTCGGGCTGTTGGGGGCCATGCTGGTCATTGTCTTGTACCTCATTATCGGCTTCACCGGGTTATCGACGGCGATCCATGCCCCTGACGCTTTCGGGCAACTCCTGGCCGCCGGGGTCACCGTTTGGATATTGATCCAATCTTTCGTCAACATCGGTGCGGTGTTGGGCTTGCTCCCTATTACTGGGGTGCCTTTGCCATTTGTGTCCTTCGGCGGCAGTGCATTGGTGGCCACCATGGGTGCTTATGGTATTTTGCTTAACGTCGCTCGACAGACCTAACACCTAACACCAAAGACCGAAGACTAAGCATGGCAAAAGCAAAACGAAGCACCGTAATCATTGCTGGTGGGGGTACCGCGGGGCATGTTCTGCCTGGGTTGGCCATAGCGCAAGCTTTGGTCGACGAAGGGATTGTCGCTGACGCTTCGGAGGTGCACCTGTTGGGCAGCGAACGGGGGATAGAGGTTCGACTCGCTCCAGAGGCAGGTTTTTCGCTGAGTGCCCTGCCGGGGCGAGGTATTCAACGGCGACTCGCATTAGCCAACATTGCGGCGGTATGGGGTTTATTCAGGGCCATGGCCATGGGCATCAAAATAGTTGCCAACCGGCGGCCTGGCGTGGTGGTGTCGCTGGGCGGTTATGCCAGCGTGCCGGGGTCGCTGGCCGCAGTACTACTACGGGTTCCGTTGGTCGTGGTTGAACAAAATGCCGTACCGGGTGCCGCCAATCGAGTGTTTGGCCGTTTTGCGTCAGCATGTGTGGTGGCATTTGACCACACTGGCCTGCCTAAGGCAACGAACCTGGGTAACCCGGTGCGTGAAGAAGTGCGCCGACTGGCTAATGGGACGGGTCGTAGCGCCGCACGAGCAGATCTTCAATTGGATACCCAACACCTGGTAGTGGTGTTTGGCGGTTCGTTGGGGGCGCGCCGCATCAATCAAGCAACCGCCCAAATGGTAGAAGAATGGGCTGGAGCGGCGATTGTGGTGCACCACGTGTTGGGGGGACGAGATTTTGCTCAGAGCGATTGCCAGCCCCGGCAGGCCCCTTCGAACGTTGATTACCGGCCGGTGGAATACGAAAACAATTTACCCAAGTTATTGGCGGCCGCTGATGTGGTGATTTGCCGCTCTGGAGCAACCACGGTGGCGGAACTCTCCACCATCGGGGTACCGGCGATACTTATTCCTTTACCTGGTGCGCCAGGGGATCACCAAACGCTCAACGCACAGGAACTACAAACTTGCGGGGCGGCGGTGTTGTTGCCCGATGCAGACACAACCGGAAGGCAACTCGCAGAGACCCTGGGGGAGTTGTTGGAAAACAATGCTCGGCGAGCGACTATGGCCCAGGCTGGCGCAGCGCTGGGCCGCCCCTACGCGGCACAAGAGGTAGCAGCACTAGTGAAGGAGAAAATGCGTGACTGAACTTGATGCAAACGGCGGGCCAGAAAACGGATTGAGTCAACCCTCTGGGTTTCCTGATGACCAAATGCCCGATCTTGCCGTGCCACGGACAGTACACGTAGTCGGGGTAGGCGGTGCAGGTATGGGAGCCATCGCCGAAGTTTTGAATGCTATGGGGCACACCGTTTCTGGCTCCGACCTTAAAGAATCTGCAGGCCTTGATCGTTTGCGGGCTCTGGGGGTCACGGTAACGGTGGGTCATCATCCCGACAATGTGGGGTCGGCGGAGGTGGTTACTCGTTCAACAGCAGTGCCGGACATTAACAGCGAGTGCCGTTTCGCTTGGGAACATGGGGTGCCGGTGGTGAGTCGAGCAGCGGCCTTAGCGGCCATAGCTGCTCAGCGGTCCAGCATCGTGGTCTCAGGGACACACGGCAAAACAACGACTTCTTCGATGTTGGCGCTCATATTACGTGAGGCCCATTGTCGACCTTCGTTTATTATCGGCGGCGAAGTAAATGAAGTGGGCGGTGGAGCAGCCTGGGATGAAGGCGACCTTTTTGTGGTGGAAGGTGATGAAAGCGACGGATCTTTTCTGCGCTTACCCCGCAAGTTTGCTGTGGTGACCAACGTGGAAGCCGACCACCTTGAACATCACGGAGGCTTCGCGGCGCTCCGGGAGGCTTTTCAGCAATTTGTGCGAGAAACTGATGGCCCGGTGGTGGTAGGTATCGACGACGAAGAAGGTGCTCTTTTGGCCCAAGCGACCGGAGTAACCACGGTGGGGACTTCGCCAGAATCCGACTGGTTAATTGATGCGGTAAACGAAAGATGGGAAGGGGTGTCGTTTCTTCTGAACGGTCCAGATGGCCTGAGTGTGCCGGTTTCTCTTCCTGTTCCGGGTTTGCATAACGCACGTAATGCTGCATGTGCGGCGGTTATTGCCTTGTTGGCGGGTGCAGAACCAGCGGCCGTTACTGAAGCACTTTCTCGCTTTAGCGGTGTAGCGCGACGCTTTGAACACCGGGGTCAAAAAGAGGGCGTGCATTTTGTTGATGACTATGCGCATCTGCCTACCGAAGTGGTTGCCACCATTTCTGCAGCAAAAAGTGGCAACTGGAATCGACTAGTGGCGGTTTTTCAACCCCACCGCTATAGCCGCACCGAAGCACTCTGGCGTTCTTTTGGTAATGCGTTTAGCGAAGCGGATTTACTTTACGTCACTAATGTTTACCCTTCGGGCGAAGCCTCTCGCCCCGGTGTCTCTGGGCAGTTAATTGTGGATGCGGTGAAAGCAGATTGCCCAGGTTTGGAAGTTCGCTACGTCGAACGGCGCACTGACTTGGTGACTGCTTTAGGCAACGAGTTGGCGGACGGCGATTGCTGCCTAACCATGGGTGCGGGTGACCTCACCACGGTTCCTGACGAGGTGCAAATGCTTTTGAGCGGTAAAAATGAATGACGTACTGCGGGTCTTGGCAAAGGACCTTCGAAAGATTTCCCTAACCAAAGGGTGCCAGGAAGAACACCCGCTAGGTGCTTTGTCTACTTACAAGGTGGGTGGTTCAGCGGCTTTGTTTGTACAGGTTGAGTCGCCAGAAGAGTTGCAAAATGTGGCAAGTGTTACGGCAAGACACGATGTTTGTTTTTTGGTTATTGGACGCGGCTCAAATCTTTTGGTCGCCGACCAGGGGTTTACTGGCTTAGTGGTGCAACTTGGTGCAGATTTTGAATCGGTTTCTTTGGAGGAGGCCACCGTTACGGCAGGGGGGGCGGCTCTTTTGCCGGTGGTGGCTCGCCAGAGTGTGCAAGCGGGTCTCCAAGGTTTCGCTTGGGCGGTCGGGGTTCCGGGGTCCATCGGGGGAGCGGTGCGCATGAATGCGGGGGGCCATGGCGCAGAAATGAAAGAAGTTCTCCAAAGCGTGTTGGTGGTTGATCTCTCAACTGGGGAAACATCCCGATGGTCAAAGTCGGATCTTGCTTTGGGTTACCGACGGTCAGCTTTAAAGCCTTGCCATGTGGTGGTCGAGGCAACCTTGCTCTTAGCTGCAGACGGCACGGGCGAGGGCCCCCAGGAATTGACTGAGATTGTGCAGTGGCGAAGGAACAACCAACCAGGGGGTCAAAATGCGGGGTCAGTTTTTGCTAACCCTTCAAATGATTCTGCGGGTCGGTTGATTGAATCGGTGGGGCTGAAAGGTCACCGTTTGGGGACGGCCGAGGTATCTACGAAACATGCGAACTTTATTCAGGCGGACCCCCAGGGCCGGGCCGATGACATCTATGCCTTGATGCAATTAGTGCAAAAAAAAGTTCTAGAAGAAACAGGGGTTGCCCTGCAGGCAGAAACAGTAATGGTGGGGTTCGTTGATGAACATGGAGGCTGAAGAAAATACGAAGCCCCAGGGCGCACGCTGGCTTCGCTGGGCTTGGGCTGTTTTGGCCGTAGTGGTTGTGCTGGTGGGGGCTTTTGCGGCCACCCGTTCTTCGCTGCTGGCTGTCGCCACTATTGAGGTCCATGGTGAGGACGGAAGGGTTCTCGAGGCGGAGGTGTTGGCGGCTTCTGGGCTGGTTTACGGCTCGCCCATGGTTGACGTTAATGCGGAAGAAATCGATGATCGGGTGACCGCCCTTCCTTGGGTGGAGGAAGTTTCGGTGGAGCGAGCGTGGCCTCAAACCGTGCGTATAAATTTTACCGAGCGGGTGCCTATGGTGGTGGCGGTGAATCCGATCGGGGAGAGGTTCTTACTGGACCGCACGGGCACGGTTTTGGCGGCGACTCAACCGGGGCAGGAGACCTTGCCAGTGATTCGGGTTGACTCGGTAGGTGGCCCCGGTACTCGTGTGAGCAGCATCACCCCGTTGTTGCGAGCGGCCGAAGAAGTCACTCCTGATTTGGGTGCCTGGATTTTAGCCTTGGCGCCAACCGGTGATGGGGTGCGCGCGGAGTTGGTAGGAGGGGTGATAGCTGAGTTGGGGATCGGCACGGATTACCGAGATGAGATGCGTTCCTTGGCCACCGTGCTTACTCGGGTGGAGCTTTCTTGTCTAGAGGTGATCGATGTGTCAATTCATCAAAACCCGGTTTTGCTTCGCACACAGGGCACTTGTTAAGATTTTTTCTCCAGTGAAACCTTGATTTTCTAAGGTTTTCAGGTTTTTCCTTCGGTTGTTTAGCGACCACGGGTTGATGTTGCGTGACTACTCCGCGTAGTATCTCAACTATTAGAAGAGGTTTAACAACAGAACCCTAAACCTCAACCTTAAGGTTGGGGTGGGAAAAGTGAGGAAAGAAAAAATGGCAAACAACCCGCAAAACTATCTCGCAGTGATCAAGGTCATCGGCGTCGGCGGTGGTGGCGTAAACGCCGTCAACCGCATGATCGAATCTGGCCTTCGAGGCGTCGAATTTATCGCCGTCAACACTGATGCGCAAGCACTGCTTATGAGCGACGCTGATGTCAAACTCGACATCGGTCGTGAACTGACCCGTGGCTTAGGAGCCGGCAGCGACCCCGAGGTTGGGCGCCAAGCAGCCGAAGACCACCGGGCCGAAATTGAAGAAGCCATTGATGGCGCCGACATGGTGTTCATCACCGCCGGCGAAGGTGGCGGCACCGGAACTGGCGCAGCCCCAGTGGTAGCCGAGGTTGCCAAGTCACTTGGTGCATTGACCATCGCCGTGGTTACTCGTCCTTTCGGTTTCGAGGGCCGACGCCGCGCCGTGCAAGCCGAAAACGGCATCGTGCAACTTAAAGAAAAAGTTGACACGCAAATCGTTATTCCAAACGATCGCTTGCTGAGCATCTCGGATGAAAAAACTGCATTGTTGAATGCCTTCAACATGGCCGACGAAGTTCTTCTTCAAGGCGTGCAAGGCATAACCACTTTGATCACCACCCCAGGATTGATCAACACGGACTTCGCCGACGTAAAGATGGTGATGCAAAATGCAGGTTCCGCTTTGATGGGTGTCGGCCAAGCCACCGGAGAAAGCCGTGCCGTTAATGCGGCCCGCAATGCAATCTCTAGCCCACTGCTGGAAGCTTCCATCGATGGGGCACGAGGTATTTTGTTAACCATCGCGGGACCCGCCGACTTGGGCCTGTTCGAGGTCAACGAAGCGGCAGAGATCATTCACGCCGTAGCGCACCCCGATGCCAACATTATTTTCGGCACCGTAGTTGACGATGAAATGGGAAGCGATGTTCGAGTAACGGTCATCGCCGCCGGTTTCGACCGCTGGGACGGAGATCGCCCGGCTTCTCGTCAACGGGCAACTACCGCCACCCCCGACAGCCCTATGGTTGACGTTTTTGCAGACGCCTCTGCAGAAGCCGATGACGGGCTTGACGTACCAAGCTTCCTTAAGTAGGGGCCATGGCCCGGAAGTTGGCGCAACGACGACTGTCGTCGGGTCAACTGGTCTGGGTCGCCATGTCTGAGGTTGCCGACGGCGATATAGCCGTCGGCAACCCAGCACAATCTTCCGCCATTAAAAATGTGACGGACTCACTTTCTTCTTCTGATGCTCACCTGGCGCTCCCGCCCGGTGAGCATTGGACGTTTCTGCGCCAAGTGCACGGAGACCAAGTAGTGCATGTTGCCGGCCCCGGTGCGCAAAACAAACGGACCGCCGACGGCGCAGTCACCGACTGCCCGGGAGTGGTCTTAGCCATTGCCGTCGCCGACTGCCTCCCCATTGCCTTAATCAGCGAAGGGGGAGGGGTGGCCGCCCTGCACGCCGGCTGGAAGGGGACAAAGGGGGGGATTATCGACGCCACGGTAAAGCAACTACGTAAGGTTTCACCGGGAGAGATATCAGCCGTTATGGGCCCTAGCATCGGCCCTTGCTGCTATGCCTTCGGCCTGGCCGACCGGCAATCGTTTGTTGATCAGTTTGGCCCCTCGGTAGTAGCCACCACTACCGACGGAAACCCGGCCCTCAACCTGCGAGCGACAGCTATTTGCTCGCTTAATTCCCTGGGGATAAATGAAATCACCGTGGACGACGTTTGCACGTCTTGCGACGACCGACACTGGTCGCACCGGGCGAGCAAAGCCCCGCAGAGGCAAGCGCTGGTCGTCTGGCAAGAAACAGCCCCTAGTCTTTAGCTATGGCTGCACCCCCTTTAGATTTTTCGCAAGTAACGGAGCGTGCGGCGGCCCTCCAAGCAGAACTCAACCAACGAAGCGGTGGCCTGACCCGGCTCCTGGCGGTAACCAAAGGGTTCCCGGCCGACGCAGTAGCGGCTGCCCAAGAAGCGGGACTAAACGAAGTTGGTGAAAACTACGCACAAGAAATGTTGGCCAAACAAGAAGCAATAAACGACCCGAAAATTGCCTGGCACATGATTGGGGCGGTGCAACGCAACAAAGTAAAACATTTGGCCGGCCGGGTAACTCTTTGGCAAACCGTAGACCGCCCGTCACTTGTTGATGAAATTGCTAAACGAGACCCCGGGGCGGCTATTTTGGTGCAGTTCGCCCCCTGGCAGACCGCTGGAAAAAATGGCTGTTCGGTAGAAGACCTCGAACCACTGGTTGCCCGAGGGGTAGCTGCAGGGCTCAAAGTAAAAGGCTTAATGACCGTTGGGGTGGCCGAAGATGAACAAGCCACCATCGAAGCTTTTAAAGAATTAGTAAAAAGAGCCGACCAACTCAGCCTACCCGAACGCTCCATGGGGATGAGCAACGACCTCGCCGTGGCCGTCGATTGCGGCTCCACATTGGTTCGTATTGGGCGCTCACTCTTTGGCGATCGCCCCCCTCGACAACACTCTTCCTGAGGCCTTGGCCAAAAAAGAGCGAGCATGCCCCCACTGCTGGTTCTTTAGGCAGTAATGTTCAGCCCATGATGAAGAAGTTGATGCTTTACCTTGGTCTGGGTCCTGATGAGGCGTACGACGATTATCAAGATGACCCGGCGTCCCCACGAGGGGTACTGTCTTCGGGTCAATTTGCGGAGGCCCGTGCCGCCGCTGACGCCGACCAGCAACAACTTCGGGTGGTTCCCCCCGGTCAGGCCTCGGTGCGCCCCCTGACGCCCACGCCTACCGGCACGGTTCGCCCCATCGCCCCGGCCGTAGCGTCAAAACCTCATGCGGTGGCCCCCACTTCTTTTAATGATGCGCAAGAAATGGCCGACCGCTTTGTGGCCGACCAACCAGTGATCGTCAACCTGCAAGGGGTGGACGCTGACCTTTCTCGCCGCATAATTGATTTTGCCAGTGGCTTGTGTTACGGCTTGGGTGGCGAAATGGAAAAAGTGGCCAACCAAGTTTATTTGATGACACCAACTGATGTTGAGGTTTCTGCTGATGAACGTCGGCGCCTTGAACAAGAAGGCCCGTAGACCAACAAAGCATGAACGAAATAATTTGTAGCCTCCTTGGGCTGTACTTGCTATTGGTTTTGCTTCGGGTGGTCTTAAGTTGGATCCCCCTGAACCCGCAAGGAACCGCAGCCACCGTGGCTGGCTTTGTCTATTACCTGACCGACCCAGTCTTGTTGCCCCTGCGGCGCATCATGCCCCCCCTGCGTATGGGCGGTATGGGTCTTGACTTAGCGCCTTTGGTGATCTTTTTTGCGATTTCCATTTTACGCCAAGCAATTTGCGCATAGCCAACTTTGCTTGAAGGTGCCCCCGCCATGGGGGACATGGGGGCTATCATGCGCTTATGGACGGCGACATTTTACATATTCTCAACGACACACAATTTGGTCAAAAACTTCGCGGCTACGACCCCCTTGAAGTAGACGAAGTGTTGGATGCAGCAATCGAGGAAATCAAAACTCTACGGGAGCAAGCCAAAGCCGCTACCGATCGAGCCACACGGGCGGAAGAACAGATCGAAAGCGAGTTAGGCCCGGCGCGGCAAAACCGTCTGGAAGCCGAAGAGGGGCTGGCGGTCGCCAAAGAAGAAGCTCTTTCTTGCGTGGAAAATGCCAAAAAAGAAGCAGAGAATTTAGTATTGGAGACGGAGCGCGAGGTGCGGCAAGCCGTGGAAGAGGGGCGAGTCAAAATGTTGGCCGAAATGGCGGCCCTTGACTCCGACCGTCAGTGCATGGTTGATGACATGAGCATCATGGAAAAACACATCGAGGCACACCGTAAGCGTTTGCGGTCTGCCTTGATGGACCTTGAGACCCTGGTGGGGGGCATTGAGGCTCGACCCGAACAGGCACCGGCGCCCTCGTCGGCGGTCATTGACGAAGAACCTCCGGCTGACTCGAAACCTTTACCTCAGGTTGAGGAAGAATTAGTAGCGCCCGAAGAGGTGGTAGTCGAAAAGATTGTTGAAGTTCTTGAAGAGCAGCCAACCCCAGAACCTCCAGCTAAAGAAAGGCGGGAGCCGGTTTTCTCAGCGACTCCTGAGGTGGCGGCCGAAGAAAAGACGCTAGTCGAGGTCTCCCCGGTGGTTGAAGAAGAAAGAGAAGAACCGCTTGAAGAGCCAGAGGTAGCGCCAAGCGGGAATGCGGAGAAAGAAGAAGAGGAGTATCCGGCAACGGAAGTGGTTGCCGCGACGCCACCTCCGACAGAACTTTTGGACGAGTTGCGTCAGTCTGTCGGCGGCGATGGTGAAGCGATGGATGCATTCTTCGACGACGACGAACCACCGTCTTCGTTATTTCGCCGCGGCTAACTTTTCTTCTGGGATACCCATTTATTGCTGCTAAAGCGGCTACCATGCCGCCGTTCAGGTTTCGGGCTATGAACTGCATACATCTTTGATCATCTGGTCAAAGACCAGGACAGGAGAGATAAATGGCTGAAAAAAAGAAAGCGCCGAAGAAAGCGCCCGCTAAGAAGGCTGCGGCGAAGAAAACACCCGCTAAGAAGGCTGCGGCGAAGAAGCCTCCTGCGAAGAAAGCGCCCGCTAAGAAGGCTGCGGCGAAGAAAGCGCCCGCTAAGAAGGCTGCGGCGAAGAAAGCGCCCGCTAAGAAGGCTGCGGCGAAGAAAGCGCCCGCTAAGAAAGTTGCGGCAAAGAAAACCCCGGCCAAGAAAGCTGTGGTAAAAACTCGTTTCGGCAAAGTCTTCCTTGACAAGCAGAAAAAACTTCTCCTCGAAGAACGCAAGCGTTACGTAAAGAGCGCCGACATCCTCCAAGCCGAAGCCGACTCGCTTTTGGAAGGCCGCGAACCCGGGGACGTTCAGTTTGATGAAGAATCCGGCGAAGGCGATTCAGTAGCGGTAGCCCGCGACCTCGACCTGGCCCTTAGCGCCCAAGCCCGCGATGCCGTAGACGCCATAGATGCAGCCCTTGAGCGCATCAAAAAGAAGACCTACGGTGTTTGCATCAAGTCAAGCAAACCGATCCCCAAAGAACGCCTTCAAGCCATTCCTTGGGCCGCCGAACGAGTGGAGTACAAAGTCGGCGGACTAGGCACCCCCTAGGCCTCTCCGCCATAGTCGCCATGAAAAAAATAAGCATTTGGGCCCCTGCGGTCGCCGCCGGCAGTGCGGTGTTAATGAGCGACCAACTCAGCAAATGGTGGGCCCTCTCTGCTCTCGACGAGCATCAGATAATAGACCTTTTTTGGACATTGCGGCTGCGTCTAGTTTTTAACACCGGAGCCGCTTTTAGCCAAGGAGAAGGCCTCGGCCCCATTTTTGCTGTCCTGGTACTCGTTGTTTTAATAGTGGTAGCCCGTCATGGCGCCAAACTCAATGACCCCCGTGCCCGGTTGGCCATAGGGATCATTACCGGCGGGGCCTTGGGCAACTTGGCTGACCGGCTCTTTCGCTCCGACGGTTCATTTTTTAATGGGGCAGTAGTCGACTTTATTGATCTGCAATGGTGGCCGGTTTTTAACGTGGCCGATGCTGCGGTAGTGATGGGTGGATTGCTCATCATTTTGGTGGGAGTAGCCCACGACCGAACTCATGCCGGCCAAGGAACGCAAACTTCGCCAGAAGCCTCTCCGGAAAGAGGTGCCACTCGTGGCGAGTGAACTCAGCGAAATAATCCCCGAAGCGTTAGCGGGCGAACGCCTTGACCGGGTGGTGGCTTTCATGGCCGACGTCAGCCGAAACCGGGCCGGCTCGGCCATCGACGAGGGGCTGGTAACCCTCAACGGAAAAGAAGCCACTGCTCGATCTCGCCGCGTAAATACCGGTGAAAAAATTGTTATCGAAAACCTGCAGCGAAGCCCCGAAGCCGGACCTACCCCGCAAGCCGAAATAGAAATACCAGTTTTGCACGCCGACGCCGAAATAATCGTGGTAAATAAGCCCGCCGGCTTGGTGGTGCACCCGGGGGCCGGCAACGAAACCGGCACCATGGTCAACGGTTTGCTGGCGCAATGGCCAGAAATCTCTGGGGTGGGGTCCTCTGAACGGCCGGGCATCGTTCATCGACTCGACCGAGGAACCTCTGGCGTTTTGGTGGTCGCACGCACCCAACAGGCCTACCACCACCTAACAGAGCAACTGGCCGACCACAGCATGGGGCGACGCTATAAAGCGCTTTGCTGGGGCCATTTTGAAGCGGCTAACGGGGTGGTCGACGCTCCCATTGGGCGTTCCGACAAAGATCGCACCCGGATGGCCGTGGTAGCTGCTGGACGCCCCGCCCGCACCCATTACGAAGTACTTCAAGAATGGGAAAATCCTGAAGTCTCCTTGGCGGAATGCCAGTTAGAAACCGGACGCACCCACCAGATCCGAGTACACCTCTCGGCCATTGGGCATGCCTTGGTGGGCGACGGCGCTTACGGCGGAGACCGCATCGGCTTGGACCTTGATCGCCCTTTCCTCCATGCGGCGCATTTAGGTTTTGAACATCCCAACGGTTCAGGTTGGGTGTCGTTCGACGCAGAACTGCCTGATGATTTAGCAGACCTGCTTACTCAACTAAAAGAACCCGAGACGGATACTTAACTGGCTGGCCACTCTTGGTCGCCGCGAGCAATAGCCACGATGTCATGCAAACTAAACGAATCTAAATAAGTCCGCATATGGGTACCGGCATCGGCCCAAATTGATAACAACACGCACTGCCCCTCATGGTCGCAAGCGCCCTCGGTATGCGGCTCGTTAAAATCGCCAGCCACAATTGGGCCATCGACGGCGGACACAATTTGTGATAACAAAATATCTTCCGGGGCTCGAGCCAACAAGTAGCCGCCACCCACGCCTCGTTTGGAACGCACCAAGCCAGCGCCTTTTAGCGCTAATAAAATTTGTTCAAGGTAAGGCTGAGGAAGATCGGTTTGATCAGCGATCTCGCGCACCGACCGCGGGAGATCGCTTTCCTGAGCCAAAGCCAAGGAAAGTAAAGCACGACTGGCGTAATCGCCACGAGTAGATACCTTCACGCCTACCGATACTAGACGACGAATAACTCGCTACGGTCATGTTCATGAACTCGGCTTCTTATGCTTCTCCGGTTTTGCCCGACTTTGCTGGCGGTTGCCTTACCGGTTTGATCCCCGCATTGGTGGAAGGCGACACCTCGCCTGCCTGGATAGCCGCCGAAGTATTGGAAGCCCAACAAATAATTTTGTTAGTTCTGGACGGTTTAGGTTGGCACCAGTTGCAGGAGCGAACCCATATAACTCCTACGCTCAGCGGCCTCTCGGGCGGAGCGATTACCACGGTGGCCCCCAGCACCACGGCGGCGGCCCTGACCTCCATAACCACCGGAAAGCCGCCAGGAGAACACGGTCTGGTTGGTTACCGCATGCCAATAAATGGAAAAATTTTAAACACTCTGCGCTGGTCAACCGGCCAAGGTGATGCACAAAAACAAATCATCCCCACGGAAATTCAACCCTGTTTGACTTTCGGCGGGCAATGGCCGCCAGTGGTAACCCAAAAGAAATTTTCTCATTCCGGCTTCACCTTGGCCCATATGACCAACACCCGGCAAGTGGGTTACGAAAACCGACAAGGCCTCGTAGATGGCGTAGTGGAACAAATCAACAACGGGGAGCCCTTCGTCTACGCCTACTGGGATCGCATCGACCAGATGGGTCACGAGTTTGGTTTTGGTGACCAATACTGCGAAGAATTAGCTGCTTGCGACAAAATGATTACTGAACTGATTAACCGCTTGAACCCGGGGGTGGCTTTGCTGGTGACCGCCGATCACGGGCAAGTGGAAGTCGGGGACCGCATGTTGGACCTTCCCCCAGAAGTTACCAAACTCATCGACGGGCAAAGCGGCGAAGCCCGCTTCCGATGGCTACATGCCCGTTTGGGAAGCAATCAAGAACTCTACGCGGCAGCAACCGAAGCTTTCGCCGACGTGGC